>OGCO01002513.1_pt1 | contig 23884 bp, 32 predicted proteins | sample 1570171 | NCBI WGS metagenome assembly OGCO01 (sample SAMEA4370583, study PRJEB24528) | human gut metagenome
ATCGAATCCATTCAAAACGGCAAAATATCCTTTTTCTGCCTTGTCCAAAATCATCCATTCCATTCCGGCGATTTCTACCGTTTTACCAATTTCCGGTTTTTCCATATGCTGCTTTTTGTATTCAGCAAATTCTTTGTTGATCCGGTTTAATTCATTTTCAAAATATTTCAAATTTTTCTTCATTTTCATTCCTCCACTTTAGATACAAAGAGATTGGATTTTAAGATACAAACTGGGCGAACACCGAAACTGCTGTCGCAGTCAAAGCTGTAGATATTGCCGGAAGGCGAAACAATGGCCAGCGCATATTTCCATCCTCTTTCCACTGTGCTCCATGCGGAGCAAGTCCAATAGGAATCATCCAATTCATCATTTGGCATCAGTTCTGTGTATTTACGCGCTTCATCAAATGTCAACGGTCGAACTTTGCATTTCACTACTCCAATTTTCTGTCCATCCACGGTAATCAGATCTGATATGTCGGTTTCAATATTCTCTTCTCCAAACTCTTCTTCAAAATCTTTCAGAATTTCAGTATCACAGAGTTTCTTCAAGGATGATTTGTTATAGTCAGTTGTATCATCATCAAATTTCACAATCTCTTTCACGAATCCGAGCGAAATGATCCTGGTATATTCTGTGCACTGCTCCAAGACCTTGTATTTTCTCTTTCCGGTAGTCTGGAAGATATCTCCCGGATTAAGCTCGGATAATCTCACCCTGCATGATTTTTCCTGTTTTTCCAGAAGTTCAACCAGTTCCTTTGCTTTCTTTAAAATTTCGTTATTGTTCATTTTTAGCACCTCCCGATCATGCTGTAAGCGAAACCATCAAGTTAAAGAAACTGGAAATTACCAGCGCGACCAGCATCGGTAAACCGTTTTTCTTCTTAACGGCGTATATCGCTAATGCAACAAAAACGATATAAGCAATCACACATAATACTGTAAATACATCATGTAAACTCATATCACATTTCCTCCTGCTTCATAAAATCTGGAATCTCTGGTTCTTTATCTGCTGCCGGGATCGGTTCTTTTTCTACCGTCTGGACAGTTTCTGCAACCGTTGGCTGTTTCGGCTGTTCCTCGATTGCCATTGGCTCCGGGATGAATTCTTCGGTGTTGGCGTTCTTCTTAATATCTTGTTCGACCGCTTTTTCCAAGTCGTAAACTTTGTAGTCTGCATCTGCGATTTCAATAGCCTCATCTGTGGTGTAAAGGCCGTTTGAAAGCTCCGGGCAATTCATTCTTGAGAAGAAAGAAGCTGCTCTGTATCTCAGCATTACCTGCGGCATCGTAATCCACTTTGAACCATTTTTCTTTGTCCATCCCTCGGCATTTGCCATGTCCATCGTCACTTCAATTCCGGTTACTTTACGTCCATCCTTTTCAGTCCAACAAGTACAAGAATAAGGCTTTCCGTTTTTATCTCTCTTTTCATCAAACTGCAATTCCATATCGTATTTACCGGAACTGTTAATCATTGCAATCAAGAATGTGGCTCTCCATGCCGGTCTGCCCTGAATGACATCAAGATTCTGCATAACCGTGAGTGGGCTTGTTTTCAGGCGATTTGCCATGTCGATTGCTACAAGACCATTTGCGAAATTGCCCTGATATTCTCTCGGGACGATCGTTGACTGAGCAAAGGCCTTTGCCATCTGAGTTGCCATTGTAAAGTTATCGGAACTTCCGAAGATTCCTAAACTGAAATCTGTGTTCAGTTTTACCGGTGTTCTCTTTTCCTGATTCTGTGTTGCTGGTGTTGTGTTTGTTGTTTCTGACATAATTTCATTCTCCTTTTCTGTTTTTATATATATTTGCCAACACGCTTTTGCGTGATTGCATCTGTGTTATTTGTTATACTTATCAACCGGAGGGGCAACCCTCCAGACGAAAGAAAGGGTTTCGTACCTGTGTTATTTGTTATACTTATCAACCCTCAAATTACATTTCACAGGTAACACAGGTTTTGGTGAGTGATTATTTTTAATTTGTTGCATTTTCCACTACTCGCAATAGTAAATGGCTACAAAACAGTTTTTCGCATATAATCGGGCTTCAAAAAATATCATTTATAAAATAATCCTCACCCTTCGGCTTCGAAATCAGCCGCATACATTTCTGCATGATTAAAGCAATCATCAGACTGCCTCACTATTTTCTTTTTTAATCCCGTAGTATTCACGGGCTTCTTCTTTCTTCTTTTCTGTAACTTCTTCGTCCTGGATAAACAGAGTTGACATTGCAATATTTCTAGCAGCATTGAAGTCTGCATTAAACCCATACTTATATTTTTTATGGCTTTCGCACTCTGGGTTCGCACACTCAAATGATGCCTGTGCTTTTCTCTGATCTGGTTCCCAGTGTCCGCATACACTGCAAACCTGTGATGTGTAGCAAGGATTGATTTTCCTTACCACGATCCCGTATCGGTCGGCTTTATATGTGATATATTCTGTAGTTTGTAGTAACTCCAGTTTCTAAGGATAAACTGGCTCGTATCATATCCTTTTAGGTTCTCCATGTTGATGTATTTTGCGTTGTGCTTTAATGCAAAATCCACAACTTTTCTACTAACGTAGTGGCAATATGATTCAACAAAATGTGCTTCTGATTTTTTGACACGATTAAGCGCTCTCATTTTCTTACTTCTACCATGACTGCCAGTTGCGCTTTTAAGTGCTTTTTGAAGTCTCTTTACTTGCGCCTGATGTTTCTGCCTTACTCTGGTAAAATCATCTACTTTACCGATTGATTCTCTTTCGTATAAGTTGTTGTTCAAGGCACACATGGCAGGAATAGCAATTCCTAAATCAACACCAACTACTGTGTTCTCGTCCAGTTCCTTAATTTCTTTTGGAATTGATAACGAAAGGTTTAATTTAATTTCATTGCCATCCACCTGTATACTACTTCCTTGAACCTTGTAATTATCCTCAAAAATATTTTTAACAACGCTTCTCAATTCCTGTGATCTATGTGGATTTCCAAATACGATTTTGAACTTTATTTTATTTACCCACTTGATAAACACAGCGAAATCAGAAGAATTGATGTGATCTAAAAATTCTTGATAATTTTGATACTCATGCACAAATTTTAAGTTTCGCCCTCTGGTTATAAGAGGGTTTGTTCTCCTGTAATTCGTTGTACCGCGCTCTCCTCTGGCCAGACCATTTTTAAGTGCAATACTAAAATCAGATTTTACCTTTTGCGTAACAGCGGACGGAGTATCTACGCCAATTGCAAATTCAATATCATCAAATAACGGGTTCGAATTTCTCATTATTTCTTTTTGACGTGCTTTAAATTCTTCATTTTTTATATCCATATTAAATCTGTAGTATTCACTATAAAGTTCTCCTGCCAATCTATTTGAAGCTTTGTACTGAGCGTATTGTCCGTCTCTGATGAATTTATAAACTCTATCCACTTCATTTTTATCCCCGACTGGATATAATTTTATTGTTTTACAAATCGTCACTCTATCTTTTGCCATTTTTACACTCCTTTTATAGTTTTCAACTCTGTGTTGCATCCGCGTATTCTCACAGGTCTGTAAAACGTAGACAAGGTACTGCCATTCTTTGAACATGTTTCGTACCAATGTAATTCCATAGGCTTGTCAAACGGCCGGAGCTGTAACAACTGCTGCCGCCTGGTTTCGTACCTATGTAATTTAATAGGTCTGTCAAACCTCAAATATTCAATTTACATAGGTTCTGGTGAGTGAATCGTGTTCCTCACCTTTCAGGGGCGAAATCACCTGCGACTTGAATAAGTCGATTTTTTCTGCTATTCTAATAACAGATATAGTTTTTTCTATATTTGTGTGGAGTAGCTAGGCTGTCGCCAAACAAGTTCCTAGCTATTCCTTTTTTGTGCCGCCCACTATTCCCAGTAGTGAACGGCTGTTGATTAAAACAGTTTTTTAAGCTAATTGGGGTAGGCCGTGCGTTTCTGGCTTTCCCTTCTTATAATGTCTTTACATCCAATTCTCCATCTGAAACTTTCAGCAGAATCATCTGTGTATCCAATTCTGGAATCCTGTCCGAATTTACGCTTTCGGTATCGTCAACCCAAACCGGAAGTCGTAAGTCGTTCATCTCCTGTAAACCCATCACAAGGTCAATGTCGCAAAGAATCCGGTCGCTATGGTTCAGGCCGTTTGCATAATCAATACCATTGCAAATCATCCGGCAAGTTTCCAACGGTTCTCCATCCTGCGTGTAGTCAAGGAACTGGAACTGAAAATGTTTGAAGTGCGGATTAATCACTGCTGCCAGTGCCTTATTCTTCTCAATGGAATACTCGGTCAACTGATCTACTTTCTGCTGAATGTTCGACCGTTCCTGTGAAAGCTTCTTCTGTTCTTCCTGCAACACTTCAAGGTTGTTAGCTTTTTCCTCAAGCCTTGCGGTCTGAGCCTTAATCTTCGCTTCAACATCTCTGAGTTTTGCTTCCAGAGAATGACGGTTGTTGCTTAATAAAATCCTGTCATTTTCGCCGTTTCCGATGCCATTGATACTTTCTTCCAGTGATGAGATTTTGTTACAGACTGCCTTGTATTCTTCATCGTCAGACATATCCGGTTCTGGAATCGGTTTTTCTGCTTCCTTTTCCGTTTCTGCGATTTCAAGTGCCAGGGATGTGATTTTTTTCTTAGTAGCTTCGATAACTGTTTCTGCTTCTTTCTTAGTTTCTTTCGCCGTTTCCAATCCATCGGAAGCTTCATTGCCGTCCTCAGTGATCTGCTCTAGTTTGGTGCGCTTATTTTTCTCAAACTGTTCTTTTTCTTCTAACTTTTTGGCGATTCTGGACTGCTTGTTGAACTCAAACTTGCGCTTCGCAACTTCCACCTGTTCTTCTGGAAGTGCCTGTCCGCATGTCGGGCAAATAGCTGCTGCCAGATCAAACTCTGCTCCACGGATTGCAGTAAGTTCGGTATCGCCGTCCCACTTCTCTTTTAATGCTTCCGTATATTTCTTTTTAGCCTGTGCCAATGCTGCTTTGTGGCGTTCAATTCCTTTGTTGGCGTGTTCCAAATCCATTTCGGCAAGCCTTAATTTGTTCTCGGCGTTTTTCTTGTCGGATTTCAGCGTATATAATAAGGAAGTTATTCTGTCATGGTTTTCTCTGGCTGTTTTACCAGCTTTCTCAACCAGTGCGTCACGTGAACGCTTCAGCCCTGCCAGCTCAATAGAAATCTGGTCGTATTTTCTTGAAGCATTACAGAGTGCTTCCTCTTGCTTCTCGTTTTCTTTCAGCAAGTCAAGAAGATCGTCCCTCTGCGCCGGAAGTGTTTCATCGCATTCAACCTGTCGGCCCTGCTCTTTTCTGATCTGCTTTGCAATATCCTCAACATCTGACTTGGCTTTTCTCAGGTCTCTTCTGCGGGCTTTTAAGATTTCTTCAATAGAATCTCCCTCCACGCCTTCATCCTTTATCCATTCGTATTCCGGATGCTTTGATCTGAACTGTGTTTCACTGAATCCTGCTATTCCTCCCAGTGTTTCCCTTGCTTTTGCTGTTGCTTTCTGGATCTCATTCAAAAATACTCTGGCGTTGCTGCACATAGCAATCGTATCAGGATCGGCAATCCTTTTAAGAATCTCCATATACTCGGTTTTGTTTCGCTTAATTCCGTTGACGTAATATTCAACCGTATTGGATGACTTTCCTTTCTTGGTCTTTTTCTGGACAACATATTCCGTTCCGTCAACGTCAATAACCAGTTCTCTCACTACTGGATCATCAATTTCTTCACCATCAACCTTCCGGCGGATATTGTTCGGAAGCGTTCCATCTGCCAGCTTTCCGGTCAGGACATCAAAATATGCATCCATCAGAGAAGTTTTACCCTGTCTATTTCTTCCGGAAACTTCTGTTCTTCTGGCGAAATCAAATTCTCTTGCTTCAAATTTCTTGTAGTTTTCAACGCTCAGTTTTTTCAAAGTTACCTTTTTCATCTTTGATTTCCTCCATCTCTATTACTGAAACTTCGTATGCTGTTTTTCTAACATAAGAACCATCTGACTGCTTCTTCCAATAGTCACGGCTCTGCATACGTCCCTTTAATCTAACTTTTGTCCCTACTTTCCATTCAGAAGCTTTCACCGCCAAGTCTCTCCAAGAAATACAGGAGATATATTCTGAACGTCTGTATCCATTGATTGCCACGCAAACTTCGCAGATTGTTTTTCCTAACGGCGTTTCTCTCAGCACCGGCTTCTTGCAAATATTCGCAGTCATTTCTACTGTATTCACAAGAAGCGTTCCTTCCGTGCTGACATCATATGCTTCCAGATACATATACTTTTTCTCTTGGTGGTCTGCTCTGACCCACTTGGAACAGATTCTTCCCGAAACCTTTATCCAATTCCATTCCCGGAACGTACCTTTGAGTCTGTTCGGGATCTCAACAATGATATCGTCCGGTGTTCCGCTGAATCGGTCACTTCTGACGACTAAAAAGCATTTTCCCTTTCTTGGCTTAAATTTGACTTCCGCCGAATCAGTTACGAATCCGGTCAATGTTGCTCTGTTTAAATCTCCCATTTTTGCTTTCTTTTCCCTTCCTTTTAATGTCGTGTACGAAGTCATTGATTTTTAGCATCACTGCCAGTCCGGCTGTACTCATTAAGATATAATCCAACGCCAGAATTGTGAGTGCATCCAAATCAGTCACGGCCCAGCATACAGCAAAGAACACGATTGCCAGGCCAGAAACTCCGAACACTGCAAGCCCTTCTAAATAAGTTCTCACTATTTTCCTTTCCCCAGCAATCCCATTGCCAGCACTGTAGTCAGCAGAGCAATGATTGCCAGATCTTTGTTTCTTGCTTCCTTCTCAAGATCTTCGATGATCTCAGAAGCAAGTGTTTTACCAGTTTCCTTAGTGATTTTAGACATTAAAAATGCCCTCCTGTGTTTTTATTTGTCAAATACAGGAAGGTGTGATATAATCAACCTGTATTTAACTTACTCAAGCTAAGTTAGATACGTGCTCCGGTTGGTGTTCCTGCACCGCCGGGGCTACCTTACAACCTAAATGCCTAACATGGCAGCCAGAACGTTTTTGTCGATGTAATGCTATCTGAAGTATCAAGATATGCTTCAACAGCTTTCAATCTGCCTGCCAACAGGGCATATTCTTCTTCAATGGTCTCCGGGATAAAATCCACGGAGCTTTCTTTTTCTACAGCCATCAATTTTCTTTCTCCTTTTCACAGTATGGACACGGGGCATTAAGTAACAGGTTGTTCATCACCGCTTTTACAGATACAAAATTTTCCTCCATATCACGTAATGCTTCGCACACATCATAATATTTTCTGCTTCCTTCAGTCGTTGTGATGCCGACGCATATCGCGCGATACGTCCCCGACTTTTCACTGCTGAAAACCTTACATTCAAAGCACACATTTGCTTCTGGAACTGTGTCCTGTGCTTTCCGGCACATTCCGTATAAGGTATCAGCATAAAGGTTAAATTTCTCTGCTTTCGTCATTTGTCCGCTCCCATCCCGGCGTTTACCGCCTTGAAGATCATCTGTTTTGTTTTTTCCTCTCCGAACGCTTTGGAAAAGGAACTGTAGGTACGAGATATGATTTCCGAAAGATCATGGATAACTTCATTTCCCGCACCGTTGATTGATACGTTTCCTTTTTCGCATTTAATCATCTGATTTTTACCTCCTGATTGTTTCTTTTTTTAGTTTGCCATTTCCTTTTTGCGATGTGATATAATATTCTCCGAAGGGAGGTGTAAAAATGACCGATAATGAAAAACGTGCACATGATTTAGCCGTTGCAGTTTGCATTGACGCGTGCCATTTAAAACGTCAAGCTCAAATTGATTCAGGCAAAGTCCATGTCACCGTCGATTATTTCGAAGAATACATGAACGCTTATGAATCTGCGTTAGAAGCATTCAACGAAAAATATCCATCTGGCAAATAGGTTTCTTCTTGATCAAGCATGATAAGGAAATAGGTTTCTTTGATGTTCGTACCATCTTTGAAGCCTTTTCTTCTTTTTGTACAAACTCAACTGGCATTTCCTGTCCTTTGAATTTAATACTTTCGATTTCTCCGATGCCCTTCTGGTTTACCTGCAACGTCTGCAAGTCTGTGGATAAATTTAAGGCATTCAGATCAATTGAAAGAATAGGAACAGAATCACCAACCCCTTGTTTCAATTCAAAGCTTCTCACTCCCTCAAGTTTGTGACCGTCTACAAGGATTTCTGTGAAGATTCCTTTTTCGCCGTCTACCTGACGTATTTCAATTTTCGATGCTTTCATACGGCTCCTTTCTATTGTTTTTCTTTTCTTATCTACCTATAATGTATTTACAGGCACCGCCATGCCGAGTAAATGAAAGGAGATAAACGCTTGCTAATTCAAAATGAAAATGACCTGCTTGGTCTTTTGATTCAAAATGCTATCAACGATTTCATGAATCAATACGACCTATTACAGTTATCTGGTCTCGATCACCAGACGTACAACTACTACGTGAAATCTCTTAAATCTCGAAGTCTTGTAAATACTGACTTAGCCAATATATACTTGACTGATTTAGGGAAAAACTCCTATGTTTCCAAGCAAGACAAAGCAAAGAAATCACTTTTTGATTTTTCCAAACTTTCTCTCAAATTCATTATCAAAACATCCCTTGGTATTGGAGTCGCGCTTCTGACTGCTTTCCTGATCTGGTATTTTGGTTGGAATTAATCCAAGCGTTTTGAGTATCAGTAGGATGTTGTAAACCGGAATATCTGGCATCCCTTTCATAAACAGGTTAATCTCACAGAGGTCTGAATACTGTTCGTCCGTAATGTGGATGCCGATATTCTCTAAATCCTCTTTGAATGTAGAAAACTGTTCTGCCACTGCCTCGTCCTCCCTACATCGTCACCTGTTCAATCACCGGAAGAATTCCGTTCTCTTTCAACGTCTCATAAAGAAAGATTCTTCCTTTCTGTGACCACTTGGTATTCATCTTCACATCCGGTCTGCCATCTGATCTCACAATGTCAACTGTTTTGGAATGTGTATATCCCATTCCGTGATATTTGCTGTATAACAACCACTGGTCGCTTTGCTTATACTGGATTCCCAGATCATGAAGGACTTCATTCATCCTTTTACCGGACATTCCATAATCTTTTGCAATCTGGGTGATTGTTACAAGCCCTGGATTATTCAAGATTTCATCGTAGTAGTCAGCTTTCGGTTTTAATTCTCCGATGATCTGATTTTTCATATTAACTTCTGTTGACAGCGACTTAACAGAGTCTTTCAGCTTCGCAATCGTCTGGTCCGCCATCTTCAATGCTCTGGCAAATACCTGTTCCGGCGTGTTCCAGGCTTTTTCCAAATCTAAAAAATACTGTCGGTACTGTCTGCCTTTTTCTGACCGCTGAATCATGCAAATCTGTTTTGCCATGTCTACGGAAATCTGGTAGTCAGTAATCTCTCTTTCTGCTCCATTATTTACAAGTGTGGAAGTTTTCACGCTTGTAAAATCGTTTCCTTCAGCAAAACCATATGCAGACATTCTTTCGAACCATCTCGAAAATCTATCTGTAATCTCAAGTCCTGCGTGTAAATCTCTTGCTGATACAGTTGGTTCTTCACCACTGTAATTAATAGGTATTAATTCGTTCATTGTTCTCCTTTCTGTGTTATACTTTAATAAAAAAACGGAGGGTTAATTATGCCAAACACTATTATTAAATTTGTTTTAGAAAATAAGTCTTTGCTTACAACCGTTATTGCGATCGCAGGATTTGTTCTTTCTCTATTTCAATTCATTCATTCACTTTGGAGTAAACGAACAAATATTTCTGTTTCATTGGAAACACTGTGCACTTTAAATGTAGAAAACAAAAAGTCTATCAAACTAGGTTTAATCTTTCAGAACAATTCATCTTCTCCTATAATTATTACCAAAGTTTCTTTACTTTTGAATCATCGCGCTTCGTATTCATGTGTTCTAACCCATAGATGGGTTGCTGAACGTTATTATCCAAAGCACAATGAAACAGATATTCCCATCACTGAAAGAATATTCAGTGCGGATTTTCCGATCTCTTTGCAATCATCACAAGGAATATTTGAAATTGTCCTATTTGACATTCCTGCTAATATTAAATTGAGCAAAGATTTTATCACATTAAAAATAATCACAAACAAGAAGAATAAAATATATACTCTTCAAGTACCAAAAGAAAGCAAAGATTTACTTTCGATTTAAGAAAAAAGTGATTATATTTAAAATGATTGCTGCAATAGAAAAGAAAAGCACTACATCGTATAAATTCATCTAATTTACCTCCTTTTTACTGGAATCGGCAATTTCCTTATCTCTAAGGGCTGACAGATAAACGATTGCCATATTTTTGTTTTCTTCTGATAATGTTGCGAAAATATCGGCAATTCGTTTTCCGTCTTCAATATCTTTGTTTTTTAATACTTCCATATTTTTCTCCTTTCTGTTTAGTGAGTTGTTTTTTTTGTATCAGCTTTTCAACTTAGTTTAATATTACTACAACTCAGTTTATCTGTCAAGCATAATTTTAAACTCAGTTTAAATTTTTATTGACTTTTCTTTCTCTAAGATGTATTATGATATTGGGAGGTGAGGAAATGACGGACATTCTCATTAGAGTCCGAGAGGTACTTTTGGAAAGTCAAAAATCCCAAACTGAGATAGGGAAAGCAATCAGAAAAACTCCTCAGTATGTTTGGAAACTTTTGAATGACGACAATGCTAATCCAAGTAAAAGCGTTATCAAAGACATTTGCCAAGCATTCGGGATTAACGAAGACTGGATCAATAAAGGAGAATTACCCAAGGATCTAAAATTGGACAAAGATTTCTCTTCTATATGTGCTGAAATAGGCACTGAGGATTCCAAGGCAAAAGAAGCTATTATGAAATACTATCAATTATCATCAGAAGACAAAGAATTGTTTTGGAAGTTCATTGAAAGGTTCGCCAAATAGAAAGAAGCAGGGATTAATCTCCCTGCTTCTTTTCTTTCTCAAAAAGAGTATGTGTAAAGCTATAAATCATCGCCAAGAATCTTACGCTTTCTATCTTTTGTATCATACTAATAATTTCTTTCTTATAGTCCATAAAATAACCCTCCCTGTTTGCAAACTACTGCCTACATTAAAGTATATGCTCGATTAGCAGATGGAATATCACGAACTTATGTTTGCATTATATCCTATAATATGTCTAATAAAACGGAATAAGTGGGATGAAATGATATTTCCACGAGGTAATTGCCAATGGTATACCGGAATATTTACAATCGCATAGAAATTATTCGTGATAGCAAAGGTAAAATCATTTCTCTTTGGAGCAAAACAAAATACAAGCATAGGAATATGCTGTATCTGTTTCGTGACATTTCTTTTGACTGTTGGTTGTCTGTGCATATGTTGTTCGGAACAAATGCTAGTACCTCTGTTTGTATATTCTTCTACGCATACCGGTGAACTGATGATGTAATTGACGTATAATATAATTCCGATAATGGCTAGAATTTGTTTGAATGTTTTCATTGATAACACCTCGAATTTTATTATGTTTCACTATACTACTTGTGCTTTAAATGATATAATATATACAAATTTTACTAAGGAGGATTTACTATGAAAAAGCATTTAAAATTATTAGCGGCACTTGGTGTCACAAGCATTTTGGTTTCATCCACTTCTATCCCGACGTTTGCAGAAGACTTTGTTTTATATGATGAAAACGGAGTACACGTCGAAACAAAAGGCTTAACAGAGTCGCCATCAAAAGGAACCATTGGTTTGTATATTGAAAACAATTCTGATCTGAATTTAGGTATTGCACCTTACGCATATGCCATAAACGGCATCATGGCTGGTGGTGACCAATATGGTCTTAATTCTGCCGATGTTGCACCAGGTAAAAAAGCAAATTCTACTATAGAACTTACCAGTGCTTGGGAAAAAACCAATTTTTATAAAGATTATCAAATGGATGAATTGAGCAGCTTCGATATTTTGCTGTGGGCTTATGATAATTCAAAAAGCTTTAAAGCTTTCGATAGTGGTCAGGTGCATGTTGATGTAACTGGAGCCACGGAAACATCTTCACCTGTGTTAAGTAACGTTCAAAACATATATGATAAAGATGGTATTAGCGTTGATTTTGTATCATCAAAAGAGAACAGTTTCACGTTTTGCATCACGAATACAACTGGTCAGTATTTTGTTTACGATGTAGTTTCTGAAACTTATAATGACTTTACAACTTCCGACGTGAATTATGAACTGTGCAACAAATATTTGCTGAATAATTGTAAAACAATTATAACCTTAACTCCAACTGACGATTTCCTTTCAATGAACGAGATTTCTGAAATATCAAAAGTAGATTTCGCATTAACAATCAGACCGTTGGCTGAATATGAAGGTGAATATACTACAGATTTAATATCATATCAGAAGTAAAATATAATTTTCTCATATCTTTTATTTACGGACTGACTGCCGGATATTTAAGCACTTTTTTATCACAGGAGAGCAGCTTTGGTAAATTTCCGGCAATTCAGCCCATTTACAGTATTAAACTGTTGTAGTATAATATCTATATAAATACTATCTACATTGTAAATTCTACAACATTTCACCGTAAAAATTGGTAAATTGAATAAATAGCATGTTTTCGCATAACAAAAAAAGGGCGTGGTATTAATGCGAATAGCGATACTTGACGATAATCAGCTTGATATTGATTATTTCAAATCAAGAGCTGAATCATTCTTGAAGAAAAAAGGCGACCGGACGTACCAGATTTCAGAATACACTTCTGGCGTCCCTCTTGTGGATGATGTGAAAGACGGTGAATGGTTTGACTTGATCGTGTTGGACATCATTTTAAAAGACGGCGAAAATGGTATTGATGTAGCATATAAGTTACGTGGCTCTGGTTATTCCGGAAGTCTGATGTTCTGGACAGCTCATGCCGGCTACATGCGTGATGCTTTTGATGTTCAGGCAACACAGTATGTTATTAAAGGGCATGAAGATGGAAGGGTGTTTTCCGTAATTGATACTACACTTGGAAGATTGGAAGAACGGATGCTCACTGTAAAATTCAAAGGTGATTTCCACAGGGTTTTCTTTCGTAACATCGAATATATAGAAAGCCGTGGTCAAATGTGCATCATCCATTGCACGTGCAGGCATCAGTATGGTTTTTACCGGCGTCTGCATGAGATAGAAAAAGTTCTGGATCGGCGTTTTGTCCGGTGCCACCGTAGCTATATCGTAAACATGGATTATATTTCAAATATCGAAAATGATATCAAGATGATCTCTGGTGACATTGTTTCAATGGCTCAGAATCGAAAAAGAGAAATAGAACAGATATATCAAAAATATCTCGAAGAGTAAGAAAAGAGTCGGGTTTTTACGCCCAACTCTTTTTTTGACTGTCCACTCGTGCCGCTGCTAACAGCTCCCACCGGAAACATACAGCTCTTTCATTCATGCACGGTGGAATCAGTCTGCACTCTTCACTTGTGCGTAGCCGCACAGGAAACTTTACATCATAAGTTCAATCCCTGCGCGACTACTGATAGTATACCTCATCCTGCATCAAAGTGCAATCAAATCTTTCCAGACAGCCGCATCGCAGATTCCGTCCTGCTTCATGCCCCTGGATTTCTTGTAAGCGTTCAGCGCGTAAATGGTGTTTGTTCCGGCAGAACGATCAAGTTCAAGCTCTTTACCGTCTTTTCCTTTGAATTTTCGCGCTACAAGAATCTCCTGTAAAAGAAGAACGGAAAGTCCTGTGCTGCCTGCTACTACTGTTTTTGGTTCGAACATGTATTTTCCTCCTGTTGATGTATTAGTTGATGTTCTGTTTACGATCTTCCAGTCCGGTGTGCAGAATTTTGTTCCCGGCATCTGACTGTTAAGATAGCTTTTTGCACAAACACCACCGCCGTTTGCGATAATGCCGGATGCACCGGAGGTATTGCCCTCGATGGTATAAAAACGGTCGCCAACAACCGCCGTGACTAATCCGGTGTGGGTAAATGTGCCATTGTGCTTAAATATCACGATATCGCCAACCTTCGGGTTAGCGTTAAGCGTAAATAAGCCGCTCATAGTCGGACAGTACACATAAGGCCAATGTTTCAGGAGCTTCTTTGCCTTATTCAGTCCGAATGCTTTCATAAAGCACCAGCTCACGAAACAAGCGCACCAGGGCTGCCCTTGATATGATGGCTTAATGTCTCGCCAGTATTTCGTATAGTTGTTCGAACCGGCGTTTGCAGTCTTGCTGTCGAGCTGGCTGTTGCTTTTCTTCTCGAGATACCCGATTTCGTTTTTAGCAATGAGAATCACTTTTTTAATGGCTTTGTTCATTACAGAAACCTCCTCTTTATAATTTTTATAGAATACATCCATGTCCACGTTGCCGCTGATACCGGATACTTTTCCGTGTTCCGAATACTGCCATCCTACACCGACCGGAACTCTCAGCCTTTCCTGTAATGTTCCGTTATCCAGTTCTTTTTTGGGATAGTTCGCAATCCAACATTCGTACTGCTTCAGAGCGTTTGACAAGCAGTTCTTATACCAGTCGTAGTTGCAGTATACACCGACTTTATAGCCGGCTTTCTTCATTCTGGTCAGAAAGGCAACTGCAATGTTTTCAACTGCCTGTTTGCCGAGCTTCCGCTGATTAGACCACTCAAGGTCGTAGAACACCGGAAAGTCCAGTCCTCGTCCGTTCAGTGCAGCAATCACATCTTCCGCCTCGTCAATCGCCTGTGCCGGTGTTAGAGCGTATGAATACTTGTATCCACCGACAAGGATTCCGTTGCTCTTACATCCCTTGTAGTTGTACTCGAACGAGTTGTCAATGCCTCTCCTCTGATGCACTCTCAAGATTGCGAATTTAACGCCGGATTTAGCAACCTTCGCCCAGTCTGGTTTCCCCTGATTAGATGATACGTCAATTCCCTTTAATTCCATCCAATTTTCCCTCCAATTCTCTAATCTTGCAGCTCTGCTCTTTTACTGTAACTGATAGTTCCTGTATCGCTTTGATAGCGTAGTTCAGTAGGTAAGGGGTATTAATCTGCTTAACATCCATATCGCCGTTTTCATCATATCCACCGCCCAGAGCCAGGTTCGGATCGATTTCTTCCAGTTCATCAGCCACGAAACCGATGTTCTGATGTCCGCCCTTTTTCCAGTCGAACTGGCGGACTTGCATCAGCTCGACAGCTTCAAGGGCTTTTATTTTGCTATTTTTAATGTTTTTCTTTAATCGAATGTCAGAAGTTATAAGATCCGTGTAAATGTAATGTGTGCTATACCCGCTATTCCCCCATTGCCCTCTGACTGCTAGTCTGTAGTAAGAATTTGCTGTCGTAGGTGATTGGGTTGTTGTATATTGAGTTGCAAGATACGCCACCTTATTCGTATCAGTTCCAAGTGATGCTACTGGCTGACGTTTTGCAGTCGGGTTATCAAGAGATTGCTGTTCATAATCATACCATGTTAACGTTCCCGAAGTAGTCAGGTTCTTTCCCATCGAACAACCGTTTGTATATACTGCATTTGCATTTAAACGAACTGCACCATTTAAAAATCTTAGAATATATCCATCCCATTGGTGGCTGGTATCACCCTCCATCCAGAGATCTTCCACTTTGCCGCTCTTTTCTGCTGCATAAATTCCGTACTTACCGATTTTTATGGCTTTCCAGTTGTTTGCGTCTGTATAATCCGTATACATAGTGATGCCGGAACTGTTAATAAGCACTTTTCTTTTTTGACCGGTCGAATCATAGAAGAACATTCCGCTCTTATTAATTCTTATGACTATGTTGTTATCAGAATTTCGAAACGACATTCCTCCGGACGACATCCGGCCTATCTCCGACCCTTCGTCGTTAAGAAGGATCAGAAGCCCGTTCCCGTTGTTCTGTCCACCGAGTGTCAGTGTTCCTCCGAGCGCCGCATTGAAAGACACATACAGCTCATTGTTCAGATAGTATAGTCCTTTCCAAGCTCCGTTATTAGACAGAATTTCTACAATATCTTTCTGAGACAGAGCAGAAACGTCAAGTGCTACTGGGAACGTCTGCTGATCACACAGTATAGTTTTTTCTTTATCGGCATAAGCGCTGGCCCTTATCATGTCATGTGCTTCAAGAGACAGCGTATTCAGCTGAATCTGGATCAGCTTCATCGAGGTACTGTATGTGCTTATATCTTCCCAGGAAGAGCCGTTATCAACGCTTTTTTCGATAGTCCACCAGGCATAAAAGTTTTTAGCATCTTCCTGACCATCTCTATAGTAAGGCCTCAAGTTCAGAACATTCGGAGTGATCTTCTTGTCAGCCCCCATCAGCAAAATGTCAGCATCGGCATTTATAAAATATGTTCTTCCGGCTGTACCCTGTTCTCCGGCATACTGCTTAGCTATCGTGAATCGTTTCGATACTGACAGGTTCTCAAGATAAGTAGCTCTTATATCAATCCAGCCACTGTCGGCAGTTAAGCTTTCAACTGTATACGTGTGTTCAACTTCGTCCCAGGATCCCGAGATGTTCTGAGATTCGGTTATAGTGTACGAACAGTTCTCCGTGATATCCTGTGCGCCGTACATCACCGTAACCTGAGTTGAGCATTCTGGAAAGCTGCTATAATTCCCATCAGAATTAACAGGAATCCCCTGGTACTCATTACTCAGCTGAATGGTCATATTTTTTGCAGATGCAGCAAACTCTTTCAATGTATCGTCAAGTGTTTTTCCACCGCCAATCTGCACATTTCCACTGATATATACCGATTTTGTATCCATGTCAACAGAGAATAGAAGATTCCCTTCTGCGTCTTTTACGGTAATGGCTCCGGCATTGATCCAATTTGCGTTAACTCCAACCGCTTCCAAAATGCGAACTATAGCGTCTCCATCAACAGTCATTCCGCCGTTCCAGGTATTTCCGCCGTCGTTTGATACGCCCCAGGCTTCCGCCGTCATCCGCCATATTCCCTGCGATTCACTTAATTTGGGCTTATCATGCAAATAAAAAATTTTACTCCCGTCCTCTTGAGTTTCGATAGTGGTAAAAACCCCTGATGATTTGTCAAGCCTTTTCTCAAATTCTTCAAGTGCAAGCTCTCGTTGCGCTTTTTCCTTTTGCACTGACTTTCTAGCATCAACAACTGTTTGCGTAATCAAAGAATATTGTTTTGAACTGTTTCTAGCTGCGCTCTCAGCATTGCAAGAAATTTGTTCGAATACTCCGGGTTGTAGTACAACATTCGTTAAAAAGCTTTTATATTTATTACCTTTTCTGTCCGTTATTAAAACAGCGTCCCCGGCTTCAATAGATATGTCTGTTAAGCACTGCGTTTCAAATGGGCGAAACGACATTCCAACGCATTTTTCGCCGATCATTGCAGCTACAGTCTCACCGGTTCCCTGTGGGATCAGTTTATTTTCGCTGATTTCCAAGACGTATCCTTCATTTCCATACAAGTATGAACTTGCGGTTTTATCATCGGATGTAGCCTCAATATATTCTGTTACCCTTACGCCAGTTATAACCACATCATCTAAATTTGGGGTAAATTTGCTCGTAGAATTAATTTCAATTCTATTCGCATCAACAATTTCCGTATCATACCATTTTATAGTCAGTCTGCCATATCTATCGCATCTGGCATACTGACATCCGATCTGGCATACCCATGCTAACACCTGACGAAAAGTTAATGCATCATCATCCGGCCTTGTTACGATTTGATAAGAATCTTGATCGAACGATAATGTATCCAGTGTTACTCCACATACATTACATGCGTCTTGGATTATTTGCCGACGTGTCGCCGGATACTTGAGCTTACTCTCAGAATAATCACGATCAAATTTTCGCATATTATCCTCGCATGTTAGTTCAATAATCGTAGTGTCCTGATATGGTGTATCAACCACGGTCATGGTGCAAATTCGGATTTTTTCTATTTTTTTTTCAGTTCCGGACGTTGGTTCCACTTCAAGTCCAACATAACAGATCACTTCTGCATTTGTGAAATCGTAATCCGTATACTTTTCATCAAAGTTATTAATTGACAGATTTACTGTGTTTATATTCGCAGATCCAATTGTAAAAGCGCTATCATCGGATACTGAATCTTCAAATTTCATTCCATTTGACCAAAAATCCGTATTGGTAAGATTGAGAACCGTTCCATCTGTCAATGTGATATCCGCATATTTCAGATAGTTCCTATTGTCGTTATTCTGTTCAGTTTTAAATCTGCTGGAAACATACCTCAAATTCTCACCTCCTACTGTTCAATCAAATCAAACTGCAAACCTTCCATCCGCTGATTTCCTACCCACCAATATTTGAACGGGGCAGACCGGTCACCGACATAAAAAGTTCTTACTTCATGTTTATTTCCAGATAAAAGATCAGGATATTCAACGGAAAAATACTCTGGGTTTACAGCCTGTACGATCTTGCAAGCAGTATCCCAATCCGGTGCATTCCATCCAACAGCCAGTTTCCGTTTCTGGCCAACGCGGTTTTTATGCATGATCGTATCATCAGTACGTCCAGATTCTGATGCTGAAATATCTTGCAGCCCCCAGGTAAAAGAAGATGGGCAAGGCATCGCTGCACCATTGATTTTTATAAAAACGTCTGCCATATGAATAATCACCTCATTTTTGTGCATGAAAAAAGCGCCTATCAAAGATAGACGCTTTATGATTATTCATTATACTTTTTTAGCGTAATATGATTCCATATTTTTACATATGATGTTCGAGTAAAAAGAAAGAACCGGAGATTTCTCCCCGGTCCATAACTTTATTTGTAAATCACTTTGTACATCGCTCTACGATACGACTTCACTTTTCCATAACGATTATTATTCGCAAATTGCACCATTTCGACAACGTGTGTTCCAGCTGTTATATAAGAGTCATCCAATGAACCACCGCCGCTAACAGAAGTACCTCTGTTCTGATCCCAAAGTTTTCCATCAATATAGATATATGTCGTTAAGCCACGATCGACATTACTGGCCGAAAAGTTAATATACCCCATCGGGAATTGTTTATATAATTGCATAAGTACTGTTTTACCATTCGTACTTCTCTGAGAATTATACTCAATGAAAAACTCTGCATTTCCGCACTCTTTTTGGTTTGGTAAAAGCATTTTAAGTTTGCTAGGTGTGTTCTTGACCGTAACTTTGCACTTAAATGTTTTACCAGACGCACTTCTGGCGGAAACATAAGCAGTCCCGGCACTTTTTCCTCTAATCTTACCGGTTGGCGAAACTGTCGCAACTTTAGTGTTCGAAGAAGACCATCTGTATTTCTGCTTTGTATTCAGCATTTTAAGCTGCGCCGTTTTTCCTTTGTACAGTGAAACACTTGTGCTGCTAATTTTGGGTGATTCTATTATTATCATGCATCTATAACTCTTTTTCCCGATTTTAGCAGTAATCGTAGCTGTTCCTCGGGCCTTTGCTGTTACTTTTCCGGCGCTATTCACAATCGCATTTCTTGAGTTACTAGACCATTTTGGTTTCGCTTTTGTTCCGACCATCTTCAGTTGCAATGTCTGCCCTGTGCAAATCGTCACCTTTGTTTTGTTAATTTTAACTGTTGCCGCCGATGCCGGAACCGCCATGGCAAGTGCCATAATCATTGCCAGCAAAATCACTGTAAACTTTTTCCACTTTTTCATTTTCTTTTTCCTCCCTTTAATTGATAATCCAATTATACATCTGATAAAGAGAAACTACAATGAGAATTGCAGTAATTGATTAGGCAAAATCACGCAGAATCCATTTTTTTGTGTTTCCGCGGAGGTTTATCGTTCAAAAAAATCGTGCCCGTATTTAAGCCGTTTTATTTGAGTAAGGCTGTGTCAATGATCTGAAAGTTTGCCCGGTGGATGTAAAGGGCTTTCCCGTCAATCATTAACTTTGTCATTTTCGGCAACTTCTTCGGAATTTTCCAGTATACTTCATCACCAGAATATGCTGTAATAGGCTGCCCCAGCTGAGATTTAATCACAACAACTCTGGATTTTCCGAAATAATTCTTGTACTGATTTACGATCCCGGCAACGTAAGTATTGTCGGAAAGTTTTCCTGTAGATTGACTGTAAATATCAGTCTGCTCAAAATCCACATCCGGTTCCAGACCATCTTGCTCAAATATGCAAGTGTCGCCGCAGCTCTGGATTTCCTTGCCGTCAATATTGATTGTGATTACGGATGACAGCTCATATCCGCTGATCACAGTTCCATCACTGTTGTAAGAAGCTGTCTTAACCGGATTGCCCTGAACATTGATCTTGTCGCCGACCGTGGTCATGACCTTTTGACCGTAGTTATCATAGGTGCGGATTGTATATCCATTTCCAACCAGATCGCCTTTGATGTCATTAATAGCATCGTCCATCAGAGCGCATCCGGCAGCCCCTCCGGCAAAGCACAGGCACAGGATTGCCAGTAACATGATTTTTAATTTTTTCTTCATCTTTTTTCCTCCTTGTCGTCAAAATGATGGTATCCCCATTTAGGGATTAAAATAAATGCCAGCAATGGCCACGCTGAACCTGTCACTTTACAGGCCGTGGCAATAGCCGCTGAACAAGCGATCACTGATACTACGTTCAGAATCATAACATATTCCATTTTCTTTCCCTGCTTTCTCGATAATTGATTGAATAAAATCGGCTAGAATCCATTTTTATGCGTTACGTGAGGAAATTATCACCCACGGTATTTCAAACGGTTTTTCGGCCGTTTTATTCAATATAAATCGTTCCTCTGTATTTTTCAAATCGATACTTTTGGGAAATGTTCGGGTATTTTTCTTTATCCACTAACCCGTAAAACATTTCCCGGGGTCTGGCATATAATTTTCCTTCCCCGTACAATGCCCGATAAATCATCAGCGTTTCTCCAGTCTCCGTATGTTCTGCTTCGCTGATGATAGTATACAAATAATCATTGTTCTGCGGGTTGTGGATTGTTTCTCTCTTGAAATGTTTTACGATGTCTCCTGGCATGAATAATGGTCTGTCTACTGACATTCAACTTCCTCCTCCCATTTCTGTTTTACCCGTTCACACAAAATGTCTTGATTTCTCTCTGAGAAGAACAGCCAGATATGACGATCAAAGCTTTTTCCGTTTCGTTGGCCAAGGTCTGACTTGAAGAACTCATCTATCATGTCCTGATAGAACCGGAGCTCATCCTTTTCTTCCACGTCTGCTTTCAGAAGCGGTGAATCATCGCCAATGATAACTCCCATGAACTGATCTGCGTATTCGATAGAAATCATTATATGCTGTTCGCCCATGTGTTCCCGGTACTGCTTCAAGTAATAAGCGATAACTGCCATGGTCAGACAAATGTCATGATCTTCCAGAATATTCTCCTGTTCACCATACAGTGAATTAAACTCATTGTACAGAATCTGTGGTACATCTTCGTCACGGTATTTCTCAGAACGATTTTTCTGTTTTTGCTTGCGGTACACTTCCTTCTGCTCAGTTGTCCGTGAAGGTATATTATTTATATCTAGTATATTAATATTATTAGGAGCAGAAGTCTTTGAACCTTTACCATCCTTTGGTAAAGTCTTTTTCTCTTTATTTGATAAAATAAAGTCTTTATCTATATCATCTACACTGTATTCATAACTATTATTACTATGTTTCATATTTGGCGTGTCTGAATTACTGTTTTTAAATTCCTGGCTTTCAAAATTTGAAAGTCTACTCTTTAAGTACCTTTTTCTTCCGTCATTTTTAAGCACATAAAGATATCCAAGCTTTATTAACTTGGAAACAAAAGTTTCTACTTCTGTTACACTGCATTGACAGAAATTTGCTAAATATTCATTGCTCGCAAAGCATCCTTCGCTTCCTTCTACATCAAGACTGTCGACTTCTGCCAGAATCAATTTTTCAATCGCATTTAATCTTTCATCAAGAAAAACCTGTTTCGGGATCCATACTCCTTTAAAATCTCTTGGATAATTAAACTCTTTGTCCATAATGATAACCTCCTCATATAATCAAGTGTTTTTTATTGAAAATTCAAGGTTTTCAAGCCTCTCATATCTCAGTGAACAAGCCGCAGCTATGAGCATTTCGATGTATCAGGTACTGAAATAGTGGATAATGGGTACACAAAATAAAACGTCTTTGATTTTCGCTTTACTGGCCTTGTGTATACCCTTCCCTCTATGGCAGCTAACCTCCTATATCCACCAGGATCATCTCTGTCTCCAGAGGTCCTAACTTCCTTCGTCCTGCCTGCCCATAACCAGGGTGTCAGCTTTGCTCCTTGACGGGGTCATGCCCCATGGTGACTATTCCTGCCGACTACTGGCTCATTCTTTGTATTGTTGATTACTGACTCGCTTCCTGTATCAGCACTGTGATCAGTGGACGTTATCTGTTACATTCTGCTTTGTTCAGTGACTGCCCAGATGACAGTCTCCACTATAGTTACTTGTTTTACTTATTCAGTCTGCAGATAAGCTGCTGGTCTTTTGATGTCACTTACCATTTTCTTTGGATCATAATCCACACCTTTGGTCAGCATGGCATAAAAGACTCGCAGGAGTTTTGTTGCAACTGCCATAAGTGACTGCATTTTCTTCAAAGGATTCAGCTTTCTGGTTGTATAATAAACATGTAGTTCTCTGAACTCCTGATTCTTCGCTACAAGCGACATTGCAACTTCGAAGAGCAGATATCTAAGTCTCTTTCGGCCTCGTCTGCTTATTGTTGTCTCACCCTTATGCTTTCCAGAACTATTCTCAACCAGTGCTAAACCTGCAAGTTTCTGCAGTTCTTTTGGGTTATTAAAACGGCTGATATCACCTACTTCTGCAAGGAATCCAGACACTGTCCTGATTCCCACTCCTTTGATCTCTAACAGCTTTTCAGCCATCGGAATCTGATCTACCAGCTCTTCGATCAGAGCCATGACTTCCTGCAGACGTATATTTCTGGATTCATAATCCTCCAGAAGCATCCGGATCTCCATTCTTGCAGATACTGCACCTTCTTTGTTTCCAACACTGTGCTCAGCAGCTTCAACCAGAGTCTTTGCCCTCGCTTTCCCAACTGCTCTTAACTTTGCATCCCGCCAGATCTGGTTCACTCCATCAACACCCAACGTCAGGATATCTTCTGGAAGTGGTGCCGTTTTCAGAATCAGTATTCCACTTTTAGCATCCGGTTTTCCGTATACTGTCTTATATTCAGGAAAATATATATGGAACCAACGACTGATCCTGTTCTGAATTCTTGTAAGTTCCGCCTGTAATTGAAACCTTATGTTTGATGCTGTTCTAAGATCAGCGTAAACACCGTCCGGCAGGTATGGGATCATATATCGTCCCTCTCTAACTAACCCTGCAATGACTTTCGGATCCTTACGATCATTTTTAGTTGGATTATTGTCGTCGAGTTCTTTTGATTTCTTCACATGATGAGGATTTACAAGAACCGGTTTCATTTCATTATCCTGAAGAAACTTCCCCAGATTGAACCAGTAGTGCCCTGTTGGTTCCATCCCCGGAACCACCTTATCCTTTTCATGTTTTTCTTTGAGATCCAGGATCCATGCTTGAAGTGCCATAAATCCCGCCTCCGTGTTACTAAATTTAAATGGTTTCTTTGTATACTCGATACCTCTGTGATCGAAAGCTCTGGCATAGTGCATTTCACTTCCAACATCGATTCCGAGTACTAAAGTTTTTTCTGTAATAGCTTCAATTTTTGCATTCTGTGTGTTAGACTTCATTG
>OGCO01002514.1_pt1 | contig 23881 bp, 23 predicted proteins | sample 1570171 | NCBI WGS metagenome assembly OGCO01 (sample SAMEA4370583, study PRJEB24528) | human gut metagenome
AATGTACATCTCGAACCTCGAATCCGGCACGGTCTCTTGAAAGACCACCAGGTCCTAAGGCAGACAGACGTCTCTTGTGAGTCAGCTCACCAAGCGGGTTGTTCTGATCCATGAACTGTGACAGCTGAGAAGATCCGAAGAATTCTTTTACCGCTGCAGTTACTGGCTTTATGTTGATCAGGGACTGTGGTGAAATTCCTTCCAGATCCTGAGTTGTCATTCTCTCTCTTACGACTCTTTCCATTCTGGACAGACCGATTCTGTACTGGTTCTGAAGAAGTTCTCCTACCGCACGGATACGTCTGTTACCCAAGTGGTCGATATCGTCATCATTACCAAGACCATACTCCAGATGCATATTGTAGTTAATAGAAGCCATGATATCTTCTTTTGTAATATGCTTCGGAATCAGATCATGAATATCTCTCTTGATAGCCGCTTTCAGCTCATCGATATCTCCTGCTGTTTCCTCAAGGAGATTTGCAAGTACCGGATAGTAAACAAGTTCTGTTACACCGACCTCTTCCGGATCAATGTCAACAACTTCCTTCAGATCTACCATCATATTAGAAAGAACTTTGACATTTCTCTCTTCTTCCGGTCTGTCGATCCATACATACGGAACAGCTCCGTTCTGGATCCGATCTGCAATTTCTCTTGTCACCTTTGTTCCAGCCTCAGCGATTACCTCGCCTGTAATCGGGCTTACTGCATCCTCCGCAAGAACATGTCCTGAAATACGGTTCTTGAGAAGGAGCTTTTTATTGAATTTATAACGTCCTACTTTCGCCAGATCATAACGTCTTGGGTCGAAGAACATACTTGTGATCAAACTTTCCGCACTGTCAACGGCAAGCGGCTCACCCGGACGGATCTTCTTATATAATTCAAGAAGTCCTTCCTGATAGTTTGTTGCAGCATCTTTCTCAAAACTTGCCATAATCTTCGGTTCTTCACCAAAGAGTTCAATGATCTCCGGATTTGTACCGATTCCAAGAGCACGAATAAGTACTGTGATCGGCACCTTTCTTGTTCTATCTACTCTAACATAAAAAACGTCATTGGAATCTGTCTCATACTCCAGCCATGCACCACGGTTCGGAATGACAGTAGAGGAATAAAGCTTTTTACCCAGCTTATCATGTGCAATTGCATAATAAATACCAGGGGAACGTACCAGCTGACTTACGATTACACGCTCCGCACCATTAATTACAAATGTACCAGTACGTGTCATCAGCGGCAGATCTCCCATAAAGATCTCATGCTCGTTAATCTCATCCGTCTCTTTATTATGAAGTCTTACTCTGACTTTCAGCGGTGCTGCATAAGTTGCATCACGATCTCTGCACTCATCAATGCTGTATTTCACATCATCTTCACACAGTGTGAAATCAACAAGCTCCAGGCTTAATTTACCGCTATAATCTGTAATTGGGGAAATATCTTCAAATACTTCCTTCAATCCTGACTTAAGGAACCAATCATAAGAATCCTTCTGCACTTCAATCAAGTTCGGCATCTGAAGAACTTCTTTTTGTCTGGAATAACTCATTCGTGAGCTTTTTCCGCTTTTCATGGGACGAATTCTGTTCTTTTCCATATTGACGTTTCACTCTCCTCTTATTTTTTTTGTGGTCCGCAAAATGCCCTGTTATCGCAAAAACGACGAAAAAGAGCTTTGTGACTCAGTTTTTCGTGCAATATCATGGCATAACTTTCCACAATAGCGCATTTTTTACTATAGCACAAAGCCCTTTTTATTGTCAAGAGCAAAATCATATTTTTCCATATTATTTTCAATTGTACACTATTTCTTTCAAAAAAGCAAATCCTTAATAAAAATTTGTTAAGATAATGTTTACATCATAATCATATGCTCTTGCAAATCAAAAAAAGTAAAACATCTTCCTTTTGTTGTACATACTCAGTAAATCCACATGTTTTTAACCGATTGCTCCCGGCAAAATCAATGCAAAGATAACTGTTAAAAACATAATAGATACAGACATTATAATCTGAGCCAATGTATATGTCTTCAATCCACCCTTTACATTAAATCCTGACATATTGGACACTACCCAAAATCCACTGTCATTTACATGTCCCACACTTATTCCACCAACGAGAGCAGCCAATGCAATATAAACCGGATGAACTGATACACTTGGTGCAATCGTTGCCATAATTGTCATCGCTGTAATTCCTGCTACAGTACCAGAACCTTGTGCAATTCTAAATATGCAACCTATAAAATATGCCAAAAGCAAGGTTTTTAATACTGAACCACTATTGATATTCAATGTAGATACAAGTGCGTTCCCGATATCTGTTGCTGCGATTACTGCTCCAAATGATCCTCCGGCACCAGTAATTAATAATACTACTCCAGCCTGCTTTAGCGCTTCATTAGCAGAATTTTCCACTTTATTTTTACCAAGATACTTATAACCAATGAAATATGCACAGAGAGTTCCTATCATAATTGCTATAATTTTATTTCCTAAGAATTGCGCAATCCATGGAACATTTTCGCTGACAGCTAATGCTCCAGTTCCAACAAGAATGCAAAAAACCGGAAGTAAAATTGGAAGTAAAGATACGAAAAAACCTGGCACTTTCTGATTCTCATTCAAGTCTTCTTCAACATAAATTTCCGCATCTTTATTTACATCTTTTTCTGCATCAAAAAATCCTTTATCATGTATTTTCGTATATACAAATACAGATATTAATGTTGCAATTGCACCAATGATCAATCCCATAATAACCATTGTACCAAGATCAAAATTTAAAATACCAGGCGCTGCCAATGGGTTAGGTGTTGGTGGCACAAGCGTCTGTGCAATTCCATCTCCAATCGTCAAAGCTCCCACAACATATGCAAGCGGTTTATTCACTTCCCTTGCGACAGCCACACCGATTGGAATCAGAATAATAAATGTGACATCAAAGAAAACTGGAATTGCTAACACAAAGCCTGCAAATGCCACTGCATATAAAACATACTTATTTGGCACAGCATGTACAATTGTTCTTGCAATTACTTTTGCTGCTCCTGTGTCACTCATCAATTGTCCCAGTATAACACCAAAACCAATTGGCAGACCAATTCCTGCCATCATATTTCCAAATCCAGTACCTATGGTTTCGATAGAATTTACAAATCCTAATCCGCATGTTACACCCATATAAATACTTGCAATAACCAGACTCAATGCCGGATTAAATTTCGGAACAAGTATTAACGCTATCATAATTGCAATTGATATTATTAAATTAAATACTAAAAAAGCTCCTGACATTTTTATCCTCCTTTATATCTTTCTTTTCGGATTTACATTTCATTTCTAGTTGCTATATATGCCCCTTTAGATGCCGTTGCAACATTTTTTCTATATTGATAAAGGCATCCTTTTACCGGCTCAACTTCTTTTCTTGTTTTTTCTTTCCGTCTCAGATCAAAATCAACCTCTGCTTCAATTGTACCATTTAACACATCTACAGTAATCACATCTCCATCCTGTAAATATGCAATCGGTCCATCATCCAAAGCCTCTGGACATATATGGCCAACAAAACATCCATTATTGGAACCGGAAAATCTACCATCCGTGATCACACATACCTTGCTTCCAAGATTCATTCCTACCAACACTTTCATAACCTTATACATTTCTGGCATTCCAGGTCCACCTTTAGGTCCCTCATTGCGAATTACAACAACTTCTCCACCATGCACTTGTTTTGCTCTAATTCCACTCAATGCATCCTGCTCGCTTTCATATATTTTCGCCGGACCTCTGAATAGAAGTGTGCTTTCCGGAATTGCAGACGGCTTTGTTACCGCACCATCCGGTGCAACATTTCCTTTTAATACTGCTATTCCACCACGACTATGCACTGGATTTTTGAAACTTCTTATTACATCTGGATTTTTGTTTTGAAATTTTTCAATATTTTCCTTTGAAGTACATCCTGTACATGTTATACCATTCAAATCTAATATCGTTGCTAATTCCTTCATCATAACCGGAATTCCTCCGGCTTCATAAAAATCTAATAAGGTATATTGTCCGGCTGGAATCATTGGAACCATATGCGGAACAGACATACTCACTTTACCAAACTCAAAAATATCCAAATCAACATCCGCTTCATAAGCAATTGCCAACAAATGTAAAACTGCATTTGTTGACCCTCCAATTGCAGAATTGACTTTTATGGCATTCAATATTGCATCTTTTGTTATGATATCTTTTATACAGATATCCTTCTTTAAAAGATTCATTACCGCTTTACCGCTTTCAAACGCAATACCCTGCCTTCTACTATACACTGCTGGAATGGTTGCACTTCCCGGTAAAGAAATCCCCATAACTTCCGCCAGACAACACATCGTATTCGCGGTTCCAAGCATTGCACAGGAACCAATTGTTGGCACTGCATTATTTTCAATCCAATCAAATTCTTCTTGTGTAATTGCCCCACTTTTTAACGCTCCTTCTGACTGCTGAATAATAGAATGGTCAATATATTCCCCTCCATAAGGATTTCCTTCTCGCATTCTTCCCGGGAGTGTAGGCCCTCCATTTACAAATACCGTTGGCAAATTTACACGAAGTGCACCAAGCAACATTCCTGGAACTATTTTATCACAAGAACCGATAATAACCAGACCATCAAGTCTGTGTGCCTCCACCATTGCTTCAATATCATCCGCAATCATTTCGCGTGTAGGAAGAATATACTGCATTCCTTTATGGCTCATCGCCACGCCATCACAGGCACCTATTGTTCCAATTTCTACCGGCGTACCGCCTGCAGCATAAATTCCTTCTTTCACTCTTTGCGTTAACTGTTTTAACACAATATGCCCCGGACAAACCTCATTGAAAGCAGTCACTACAGCTATAATTGGATTTTCTAATTCAGCCCCAGTAAAACCTGACGATTTATATAGCGCTCTCACATTTGCCCATTCTGCTCCATTTAAAATATCACTACTTCTTCTCATTTTTCTCCTTCCTCATCTTATAGTCTTATCTTCATATCATCATGTCGTATGATGTCTTTAATTATATAGTTTTGTATTTGAATTTTCAATTGGGATTATCACAAAACATTTCCACTATTTTTTGTAAAACATATACAAAAAAAAACGCTCCTTTTTGAAATTACACCTTTCAACAAAAAAATCCCAAGTGAACTGCAAAATCTTTCAACCCTGCAATTCACTTGGGATTTTTAATTAACTTGTAAGTCTCCAAAAAACCAATACACTTTAAACTATCATTTTCAACTTTCTTTTCCGTATTATTTTTTCTTTAACAATTCGAGATTTTCTCGATTTTCCTTCATATGTGCTTTCATCGCTTCATATGCCGCATCAGAGTCATGATTCCGAATCGCATCTACTACTTTCTGATGTGTAATAACTGCAGTACCTGCCAATTCATGATTCGTTAAGTCTACATAAATCGATACACCTTGTGCAATTAATGGAATGATTTGTTCTACAACAGAATTACCTGTAACACTTGCAATTTTTGTATGAAATTCAACATCACGTTCACTGTAATTTTCACCATTTATAATCATATGTTCCACTTCACTACAAAGCCTTTGTAATTCCTCTATATCCTTATCCGTTGCTTTTTGGGCAGCAATTTCTGCAATTTGTGGTTCCAACATAGCACGAAAATCGCTTAAATCTTCTGCAAGTTTTTTTTTATCCGATGCAAATCTAAATCCTAAAGGATCTCCTACCTTTCCAATGTTATCACATACAAACGTGCCTTTTCCTCTTCGTATCTCTACTACATTTCTGGATTCCAATATCTTAATTGCTTCGCGGACAGTTCCTCTTCCAACACCCAATTTTTCTACCATATCCATCTCATTTGGAAGCTTCTCCCCCGGAGTCCAGCGATTTTCAATAATCAACTGTTCAATATTATCTGCTGCTTGCTCTGCCAAAGAACGGCTTTCAAGTTTCTCCACTTATATTCCTCGCTCTCTATTCGTTTAGCGTCTCATTTTATAACTCATATCTATTTTTCTTGCTTTTTCCTTTGAGTATATCTTCAATTTTCGCGAATGTCAATAAAATCCTCCCTTGTGTTTCCGCAGTTTTATCCACAACTGCATTATCATCCTTATGCTGTTATAAATAACTTTTAAATCATCCATTTTTTGATTAGATTTTGCAGAAACTCAAGAATCTTCCGAGTCCACACACATCACCATGTTTTTTTCTTTTGTCGTCTCCCGTTTCACCAATTCAACTCCAAATACATTTTCTTTTTCATAGGGTTCTTTATTCACTGCTTTGATGATAATCTCCGCAGCCAAATGTCCCATTTCACGAATTGGCTGGTGAATAGTCGTCAGCTCTGGAATAAATAGTTTTCCAAATCCGACATCATCGAATCCAACAAGCTGGATTTCCTGGGGAATTTTTTTCCCGTGCCGCGTAAAAACTTTGTATACTGACATCGCCACAATGTCATTGCCGGCAATCACGCCATCCGCTTCTGGATATTTTTTCAAAATTTCTTCTGCGGCGCGAAGTCCGCTTTCATAATCATAGCAGCAATCCACAATTCTTTCTTTTAATCCATATTTTTTACACACATCCGCGTATCCTTTATACCGTTTACGACCACTGGAATATCCGGTCGGTTCCTTCATGCAGACAATCTTTTTAGATCCACATTCCAACAAATGTTGTGTTGCCAGACAGCCACCTTGATAATTATCTGCTTCAACAAATGCATGTTCTCCGATATTATCCAGCTTGCAATCTACAAGCACAGCCGGAACCGGACAATTCTTTAAAATCCTTCCAGTTTCCGCACAGTTTGTCGTTATGATAATTCCATCTGCCTGTAACTGCTGGAACATCTGGATATTTGCCATCTCTTTTTCCAGATCATCGCCAGAATTGCAGAGCATAATCCGATATCCATTTTTATACGCTTCGTCTTCCACAGCCTTTGCCAGTTCACTAAAGAAAGGATTTTCAATATCCGGCACAATGGCTCCGATCATCTTCGATGATTGCTTATATAGCGCTCTTGCCAGTTCATTTGGACGAAATCCAGTCTCTTCAATGGCAGCTTCTACTCGTTTACGCTTCTCTTCGTTCACTTTCACCGTTCCATTCATAACGCGGGATACCGTCGCCGGAGACACACCGGCAATTCGGGCAACTTCTCTTATACTCGTCACTTTTCACTATTCTCCACAGTCTTATTTTTCAACTAATTCGTCTTCAACTTCTTCTGCTGTCGGCATTCCTGTCTGTGCACCGAATTTCTCCGTGGAAAGGCTTGCCGCTACATTCGCATAAGTAAGAGCACTCTTCATATCATCACCTGCTGCAATTCTTACAGAAAATGCCCCATTCAGTGTATCTCCTGCTCCTGTCGTATCCACCACATTTGCCTTTCTTGCAGGTACTGTCAGCACTTCTCCATTTTTCAGGCATGTAGACACTCCTCGGGACCCCTGTGTAATCACAAGCTTCTCCGGATACTTCTTCAAAAGATTTTCTGTACTCAACTCGTCTCCAAAAATCAGCACTGCTTCATGCTCATTTGGTGTCACGTATGTAACTTTGTCGATGATATCCATCGGCACTTCTGCTGCCGGTGCCGGATTCAGTACGACTGGAATATTTTTTTCGTAACAAAACTCTGCGATATAATGAACTGTCTCAAGCGGAATCTCATGCTGAAGAACTACCATGTCATATTTCACCAGTTCGTCTTTGATTCCATCCACATAACCCTTGTCAACTTTTCCATTTGCGCCCGGAACAACAATGATTGTATTATCATTCTCTCCAACTGTAATCATCGCAATTCCTGTCGGCACACCTTCTAAAACCTGGATATGCTCTGTCTTTACGCCAACACGATTCAGATTGTCCAGCATTCTGCGTCCATTGTCATCATCACCGACGCAGCCGAACATCTCAACTTCAGCGCCAAGCTTTGCCATAGCAACCGCTTGATTCGCACCTTTTCCGCCTGGAATATAACTCAAACTGTCGCCCATCAATGTCTCACCTTTAAGTGGAATTCTTTCTGCTGTTACAGTCATGTCTGTGTTAATACTTCCTACAACTGCCAGTTTCATAACTCTTTCTCTCCTTTTCTTGTCTTTTTATTTATTCATGTCTTTTTCTCTTCTGTTTGTGAAACGTATTTCTGAAACCCGTTTCATTTATCTATATTATAGTAATAAAAAATACCGCCGTCAATTATATTTGGTAATCTCAGCGGTATTGCACACTTTTAGCAAAGTGTTTTTATGCAACTTGTATATTTTTTATTATTTTTCTTCTTGAGATGTTTTTATATACTCTTCTACTTCAGAATATATTGTTTCTGCTTCCTGATGTGACACATTTAATTCATCACTGATTTGATTGATAATCTGTTCTTTCTCTGCATGATACTTTTGAGCGGTCTTAACTATTCCAATCGCAATTCCATTTTCCCGACTTTCTTCTCGTTCCATCCTCATATGTTTTTCTTCATCATACTCAAATATGCTCACTCTTAACACCTCTGCTCTATTCTTCCTTAAAAACTCTGCAAGAATACCTTTTTTGATACATTCGTCAATTGCCTTTTCCACAGCTTCCGGAAATGGCATTTCCTTCTGATATTTGCGAACTATATCTACAAATTTCACATATTGATATAATGTCGGACTTTTTTCTACCATTTCCTCATTATATCCAGGATTTATATTTATGAATCGGATCCTCAGTTCTAAATCCAATTCTTCAGATTTACTTTCATAAGCATCTGATAAACGCAAAACACTCTGTTCCGGCATCTTGTCTGTTCCATTATAGAATACTACAAATCTTGGTTCTGGTATCTTAATCAACTTCCGTCCATACAGATTATCCCCAAATACATACGCCATATAAACGCAAGCCACATATGCCAGATTCCGTAATGGCATGTTAGGATTCGGCGTTGATTGATGTTCATATAAAACCAGCTGTGTTCCCAATATAAATGACACATCATTCTTCATACCTAAATAAACTGCATTTTCCAACGTTGTTATAATCAGTTCGTCTGGATTATCGTACGAAGTTCCATTCATAGCGTTGTAAACTTCCAGTGCTACTTTGGGTTCCTTCAGCAACATTCGGAACACCCGGTCTTTGTACTCGCGATTTGGATATCCAAATACTTGTGCCATTTTCTTAAAGGCTTTTTCCATATTTTGTGAGATTCTTCTGTTATCCGTTTTTCTGTCCCTTACTGCCTTCATACTTTTTGTCATTCAGTATCCTCCTTCTTCTGTGTTCGAAAGGACTCTCCTCCTGACTGTTTCTAAGTTTTCTAAGAATCCCTTCTGCTTGTTCATCGTGGTAATTCAAGCATTGAAAATTCCTAGAAAATATATTGAAAATAGAAATGGTACAAACCTTCAAGATCTTGGAAATATAATGCTTGAAAAGATTGTACCATAGTTGATATATCATGTCTAGATATTTTTTACAAATTAATATAGTCAGAATTGTAGCTAGACTTTGTATTTATAAATCTCCAGAAAAGCAAAAAAATTTCCCTGAATTGCACAAAAAAAGACCGCCCCTTTTGGAACGGTCTTTAAAATTCTGAAGTCTGAAATTATTTAAGGTTAACCTCTGCACCCTCAGCCTCAAGTTTAGCTTTGATGTCCTCAGCCTCTGCTTTGGAAGCACCCTCTTTAACTACCTTTGGAGCTCCGTCTACTAACTCTTTAGCTTCTTTCAGTCCAAGACCTGTGATCTCACGAACTGCTTTGATAACTTTAACTTTAGCTGCACCAGCGGATACAAGCTCTACGTCGAACTCATCTTTCTCCTCTGCTGCTCCACCCTCTGCTCCAGCTGCTGCTACTACAACACCTGCTGCTGCGGATACGCCAAATTCTTCTTCACAAGCTTTTACAAGATCATTTAACTCTAATACAGATAACTCTTTGATAGCTTCAATAAATTCTTCTGTTGTTAACTTTGCCATTTTATTTTCCTCCATTTTTCTTATTTTCTTTTTGAAATAAAATATTATGCTGCCATCAGCTTATTCAGCTGCTGGTGCCTCTGCAGCTTCTTCTGCTGCCGGAGCTGCTTCACAAGCATCTGCTCCACCTTTTTCTGCGATCTGATTGAGAACGCGTGCCAGGTTTGTGATAGGTGACTGTAAGCTTCCAAGTAATTTGGAAATAAGCTCGTCTCTTGAAGGGATCTTAGCAAGTTCATTTAATGCATCTGTATCATATAATGTTCCTTCAACCACACCTGCTTTTAATTCAAGGGCTTTTGCATTCTTTGCGAATTTGCAAAGGATTCTTGCTGGAGCTGTTGCATCATCTTTAGAAATTGCGATAGCGCTTGGTCCTTCTAAGTGCTCATCTAATGCTGCGAAATCAGTTCCTTCAAAAGCTCTCTTCATCATTGTGTTCTTACAAACTTTGTAGACAACGCCTGCTTCTCTTAACTGTTTACGCATCTCTGTATCTTCTGCAACAGTCAGTCCACGGTAGTCAACAAGGACAACGCTTACTGCGTCTTTCACGTCCTCTGCAATAGCCTGTACAACTGGTTGTTTTAATTCAACTTTTGCCACGAATGGTGCACCTCCTTGTAGATTTGTAAGTTTACACCGCCGATAGATATAAATGTAAAAAACCTCTATATCCAAAGACATAGAGGTTGATAAGTCATACTTTAGTATCGATCTTTCCTCGGTAGGCGTCCGCATAAAATGTGTTCTTACGCTCTTTCAAGCACCTACTGTCTTCGGCAGTCCTTAAGTAGATTATCATATACATACGTTATTGTCAAGAGGTTTTTTCTTTTTTGTTTTTTCTTTTACGAAAATTTTTTCAGCACACCGATCTGCATTTGCTCTGCTCCATCTTTTATGTTATCCGGTCTTTTATGCTTCTACCACGGCCGCTTTCATCTTCTGCACATATTCTTTTACATACGCTACACAGTCTGCTCCATGCTCTGCTACGATCCTTACAATTGCCGATCCCACAATTGCACCGTCTGAAAATGCCGCCCTTTTTCTCCGCCCTCTACACTTTCCAACAGATAGTATCTTTTACTCACCGCCGCAATCTTGCGAAGAAGCGTGATCGGTGTGATAACATCTGCATAAATCTCTTTGCATACCGGAATTATGTGGTAGTCCGGTGCAAGTCTCATGATTTCTTCACATTCTGGATACATAGATATGATTTCTCCTTTAAGTTCTGATTGTCTTGCTGCCTGTGTATGGAAGTGTTGGAACGGATTGTATTTTTCCACAAAAAAGCTTCTGTCCCTCTAAAGGGACAAAAGCTTAATATCATTCTAGAATATTCAGGTATAAAAAAACTCTGTATACAGCATCACATCTGTATACAGAGTTCTTTATTCATTATTATCTTGCGGATTAAACAAGCTTCATTGGGTTGATCTTTACACCAGGTCCCATTGTAGAAGTAAGAGTTACGCTCTTAAGGTACTGTCCCTTAACTGCTGCAGGTCTTACTTTGTTAATCGCATCAATAAGCGTCTGGAAGTTGTCTGTAAGCTGTTCTTCAGTAAAGCTTGCTTTACCTACTGGCACATGGATAATGTTTGTCTTATCAAGTCTGTACTCGATCTTACCAGCTTTGATTTCCTGGATAGCTTTTGTAACGTCCATTGTTACTGTACCAGCCTTCGGGTTTGGCATTAATCCCTTAGGTCCGAGTACACGTCCGAGACGTCCAACAACACCCATCATATCTGGTGTAGCTACTACTACATCGAATTCAAACCAGTTTTCATTCTGGATCTTAGGAATGAGTTCTTCTCCTCCTACGAAATCTGCTCCGGCTGCTTTAGCTTCTTCTGCTTTAGCGTCTTTTGCAAATACAAGGATACGAACCTTTTTACCAGTTCCGTGTGGCAGAACTACTGCTCCACGAATCTGCTGGTCAGCGTGACGTCCGTCACATCCAGTTCTGATATGAGCTTCAATAGTCTCATCGAATTTTGCTGTTGCAGTCTTTTTAACTAATGATACTGCGTCTGCTACATCGTAGAGTGTTCCTCTGTCGATTGTCTTCGCAGCTTCAACGTATTTCTTTCCTCTTTTCATTCTATAAACCTCCTAGTGGTATTGGCGGGATAACCCTCCCACATTAATCTTCATCAATTATTCTGTTACAGTTACACCCATAGAGCGGCATGTACCTTCTACCATGCTCATAGCGCTCTCGATTGTAGCAGCGTTCAGGTCAGGCATCTTTGTCTTAGCGATTTCCTCTACCTGAGCTTTTGTGATTGTAGCAACCTTTGTTTTGTTAGGCACACCTGAACCAGATTTGATGTTGCAGGCCTTTTTGATCAGAACTGCTGCCGGTGGTGTCTTTGTGATGAAGCTGAAACTTCTGTCATTGTAAACTGTGATAACTACAGGGATGATCATGTCTCCCTGATCTGCTGTCTTAGCGTTGAACTGTTTTGTAAATTCAACGATGTTTACACCGTGCTGACCAAGAGCAGGTCCAACCGGTGGTGCCGGAGTAGCTTTGCCGGCTGGGATCTGTAATTTAATATAACCTTCTACTTTTTTTGCCATTTCAATTACCTCCTTGTGGTGATGGCGGGGAACATATAACGCCCCTCCCACTTACTGTTACATTTTCTTAACTTCTGCGAAACCAATTTCAACCGGGGTCTCGCGGCCGAAGAGCTCAACATTAATAGTAAGGCTCTGCTTCTGCATGTTGATAGACTGGATTACACCAACCGTATCCGCCCATGCTCCAGCGATTACCTGGACTGTGTCGCCCTCCTCGTAGTCCATGACTACTTCCTCTCTCTGGATTCCCAGAGGAGCCATCTCCGCATCTGTAAGCGGCACCGGCTTAGATCCAGGTCCGACAAATCCTGTCACACCTCTTGTATTACGAACAACGTACCATGTATCATCGTTCATAATCATGTGTATCAACACATAGCCTGGAAACATCTTTTTCTGAGATACTTTCTGGACACCGTTCTTCATCTCAACAACGTCTTCCAGCGGTACTCTTACTTCAAGGATCTGATCCTCAAGATGTCTGTTCTCGATTGTCTTATCAATGTTGGCTTTTACTTTGTTCTCGTACCCTGAATAGGTATGAACTACGTACCATTTTGCCTCTGACATAATCTCACCTTTCTTGTCCGTTTTGAGTTATTTAATTAATAAATCTACTCCGTACTGGGCGAAAAAATCTACAAGTGCGATAATCGCTCCCAGGACCACGGATACAGAAACAACCGCTGCCGTCTCTTTTGCAACTGTCATCTTGTCTGGCCACACGATCTTCTTGAATTCTCTGTCAAGACCCTTGAACCAGCTCTCCTTCTGAGTTTTCTTACTACTCATCGACATTCACTCCTTCTTGCGGCGATTATTTTGTCTCTTTGTGCAATGTGTGTTTCTTACAGAATCTGCAGTACTTCTTGGTTTCCATACGTTCCGGATGAGATTTCTTATCCTTTGTCATGTTGTAGTTACGCTGCTTGCATTCTGTACACTCCAATGTGATTCTTGTACGCACAACTTCCACCTCGCTTTATAATCTTAGTTAACGTGTTTCGTGGCAGCTTGCGATGCTGCCCGATTTTAGGCATAAAAAAAAAGCCTACTTCCATTCGCCCGAATATCGTATCATATCCAGGCTTAAAAAGCAAGCCTTTTCCTATATTATTTTCGCGAAAATTTATTTATTAAAACACTTTATCCGTAACTGCCAAACTATTTATTGCGATTCCCTGTACCAGATACTTCCCGGATTCACTGTACGAAGCTGATAGTTTCCGTCTTTATAAACGAATTCGGCACTCATCTGCGAACTTCCATCCACCGTTCCGTTCATATTGCCAACTGTAACATCTTCTTTCTGATATGTTACTCTATAATCATAAGACAACGTTCCTCTCACAACTCCGGTCACACCACTGATCACATATTTTCCTTCATAATTATCAGTTGTTATCTGATCCGCTTTATAACCATCTTTTGAACTTAACTGTTCTTTCAGATCATCATAGAATTCTTTATTCTCTTTTTCATATTTTGAATTCTTTTCAAATAACCCTGATATTTGTGAGAATGATTTTTCTTCTTTTGCCGCTTTGATATAACTGCTCAGAATTTCTTTCATTTTCTTATCCAGCTTCTTTTTCCCGCTTTGTGATACTTTCATTTTAGAGATTGTTGTACTTCCCTTATCGGATGCTTTGAATTCTGATTTATACGTCTTAAACCACGGAACGTCTATCCTTATCTTATGATCTCCTTCAAACAACGATATTTTATATTGATCCAGGCCATCGGAATCATCTTTTATCTTATCGTTTTTTGTAAGCTTCGTTCCATCGATCCAGGCCGTCGATCCAGCCGGAATATAAAGGTTAAAATCATTTGCGATCATCTTGTCCGAAGATACCTTCCAGTTTGCAAATAACAGCAGTCTTTGTCTCTTTTGCTTTTGCAGAACAACGGTTTCTTTGTTCTTACCTTGAGTTTTCGTCTTGTATTCGACCGTAAATGCCCTTTGTTTTCCTCCGGACTCTATCTTTATCTGGCGATTTTCCTTCGTCTCTTTTATCTGATAATCCTCTACACCGGTAACGGCATTCTTCTTCATATATGTTGCATATTCATCTTGTGTTGCATATCCATTCTTCGGAAGATCAGACAGATGTCCCGTCTTTTTCCAGTCTTCCTTTACATAAGCCTTACAGTAACGTTCCGCCACTGCTTCCGGACGTCCATAGTAACTTTCAAAAATGCAAAATGCCGCAAATACAGCGGCTCCTGCCACAATTCTTTTCACAGCCTTCTTCTGCTTCGCTGTCAGATCTGACCAGGAATGCTTCTCTTTGATAAACTTCGGTATACGGCTTGGATCCTTCCCTTCACGCTCACGTTTTATCTTTTTTTCTTTGCGTTTTCTTTCCCATGACTGAAGGATCTCTTCATATGCATCTTCTTCCGGGACATCTTCATATTCTCTTTTCTTTTTTATAAAATCTCCGATATCACCGGTAAACATCCGTGTCGGCTCATCCGCCTCTTCCTCTGTCTTCTCTCCGATCATAAGCGTCGGCTCACTGACACCTTCAGTTTCATCCAAATGACTCTGTTCTTTACCGGATCCTTCTTTTAACTTGATCTTCCGGTGAAGTTCCTGCTCCAGTTCCTGTCTTGTAACTTCTTCTATCATCCGGTCCAGGTTCTCGGGAATTGTAAGCTGTTTTTTCAGCTGTTCCTGCTCTGTGTCTGTATCCTCATCTTCTTTTCTTTCTTCTTTTTTTTCTTCTTGCAGGAATACCTCTTTTTCTTCTTTCTCATCAGGATTAAGTAACTTCTTCGCTTCATCAATTACTTTTTCTGATTCTTCTTCGATCTCCTGATCAGAAAATTCTGTCTTCGGGGCTTCTTCAAGCTCATCCAGGTCACTGTATAATGTTTCCTCTTTTGATTCGGGAAGCCGCATTCCGCAATAATTACAGAATCTGGCATCGTCTGGATTGTTAGTCTTGCAATTCGGGCATTGACGCATAGAGCTCCTCCTTTTCAAATCACATTTTACATTATCATAACATTTTCTTTCTCTTAAATATAATAATACAGGTAATCATAACCACAACGCTTAAGATGATCACTCCCGGATATCCGTGCTTTAGTTCCGGCATATTATGGAAATTCATTCCATACCAGCTGGTGATGAGTGTAAGCGGGAAGAAAATCGTTGATATTACGGTCAGAAACTGCATGTTGTTATTCTGCTGGGCATCTACCTGCGCCTTATAAGCATCCCTTACCTGCTGGGCATATTCCAGAAGCTGCGATGCTTTACTCATCAGTCTGTCTGCACGGTCCGAGATAACACCGAAATATTTCACCTGTTTCTTGGCAAAGAAACCATTTTCATTCTCTTCGAGCTGTTTTCCCATGTCCATGATCTCATCATAATAACTGCGGAGTGTCAAAAGTTCACGTCGGATCGGCATGATCGCATTCTGGAATCCCTGGATCTTTCCGTCCATGACACCTTCTTCCAGATCCATGATCCGTTTCTCATAATGTCCCAGAAGTTCCAGATCCCGGCTTATGAATTCCAGCATAAAATTATAGATGAATTTTTCTTTCGATTCTCCCTGTCTCGTCTTCTTCCTCTTAATTCTGCGGATCAGACGGTAAGAAAATTCATCATCGTCCACAATCACGATATGATGACGGTTAATAAAAAATAAGATCTTGTATCGTTCTCCCAGAATATCCAGAAGCTTTGGAATACAAAGAGAACCCGCAAGACATTCCTGCTGAGTCTCCATCTTACAAAATCCTACATCTTTCAGATTGATCTCTCCTTCATACTGCATGCCGGCCTGTTCCAGGCAGTCTCTGGCAGTCTGCGATGTCGCCAGAAATACCGATGGTCTGTCCTTCTCCATGATTTCTTCCTGATATTCCTGCAGCGTTTCTCCTAATACGTATCTCATGCCTTCACCATCCTCGTTTGTTCATCCTGTTTTACTTCTTGCATTATAACACTAACTTGGAATTCTAGCACATATTCTCCTGCTGTTTTTCAAAATCCCGTAAATCTTATGTAAAATCTTGTCACAACACATGCATGGCAATAGAAAAATCCGGCAAGCCTCACAAAAAGCCGCCGGATTTTTACTTTTAACTACATTTACAATTAGAATAATCCTGTAATTCTTCCTTCATCATCTACATCGATTCTCTCAGCTGCCGGAACTTTCGGAAGTCCAGGCATAGTCATGATATCTCCTGTCAGAGCTACGATAAATCCGGCACCTGCGGAGACTTTCAGGTTACGTACTGTAATGTCAAAGTCTGTCGGTGCTCCCAGTTTCTTCGGATCGTCTGTCAGACTGTACTGTGTCTTCGCCATACAGATCGGTGCATTGCCAAATCCAAGATCTGTCAGTTGTTTTGCCTGCTTCTGGGCTGCTGCGGTAAGAACCACTTTATTTCCACCATAGATTTTCTGTACGATCTGGTTCAGTTTATCTTCGATCGTTCCTTCCAGTTCATAAGCATAGTGGAAATCACTCGGCTCATCACACAGACGTACCACTTCTTCTGCAAGCTTCAGGCCGCCTTCGCCGCCTTTTGCCCATACTTCGGACAGCGCAACATTGACTCCGACTTCTTTACATTTTTCTTCTACCAGATCCAGTTCTGCTTTGGTATCTGTCGGGAATGCATTGATCGCAACCACACATGGAAGACCGTATACATTCTTAATATTGCTGACATGCTTCATCAAGTTTGGAATACCTTTTTCCAGTGCTTCCAGATTCTCTTCATTCAGATCCGGTTTTGCAACGCCTCCATTATACTTCAGCGCTCTTACCGTTGCTACAATGACTACTGCATCCGGTTTGATGCCAGCCATACGGCACTTGATATCCAGGAATTTCTCAGCTCCTAAGTCCTCTCCGAATCCGGCCTCTGTAATCGCATAGTCTGCAAGCTTCATTGCCATTCTTGTTGCTGTCAGTGAGTTGCATCCATGTGCGATATTGGCAAATGGTCCACCGTGTACGATTGCAGGTGCATGCTCCAGTGTCTGAACAAGGTTCGGTTTCAGAGCATCCTTTAACAGCGCACACATCGCTCCCTCTGCATGCAGATCATGTGCGGTAACCGGTTTCTGCTCTGCGATCTTGCCATAAGTGTAACCTACGATGATCTTTCCAAGTCTTTCTTTCAGATCTGCGATATCCTTTGACAGACACAGGATCGCCATGATCTCAGAAGCGACAGTGATATCATATCCGTCTTCTCTCGGCACACCATTGACTCTTCCGCCAAGTCCGTCTGTGACGAAACGGAGCTGACGGTCATTCATATCGACACATCTCTTCCATACGATCTTTCTCGGATCAATATTCAAATCATTTCCCTGATAAATGTGATTGTCGATCATGGCTGCCAGTAAGTTATTCGCAGCTCCAATCGCATGAAAATCTCCTGTGAAATGAAGGTTGATATCTTCCATCGGTACAACCTGTGCATATCCGCCGCCAGCTGCTCCACCCTTCATACCGAATACCGGTCCGAGAGATGGCTCACGCAGTGCTACCACAGGTTTCTTACCCATTCTCTGAAGTGCATCTGCAAGACCTACGGTTGTTGTTGTCTTTCCTTCTCCGGCAGGTGTCGGATTGATTGCCGTCACAAGAATCAGTTTTCCGTCTTTTTTATCGGATTTCTTTAAGAAATTATAATCAATCTTTGCTTTATATTTTCCATACTGTTCCAGATATTCTTCTGGAATTCCTGCTCTTTCTGCTACCTCTGTGATAGGCTCCATAGTACATTCCTGTGCGATCTCAATATCTGTTTTCATCATTCATTTCCTCCTGATCGTATGTTGTCTTTCTGCATTTCCAGTCCTTTTGATACACTGCTTCCAACTCTTCCGATACCGGGCGGTGTAAAAAAAGGACAACACTCATCCTCTTCGGGATAAATGCTGCCCAGACGGTCGGCTCTTACCAAGTATCTGATTCCCCTGTGGTACTCCACATTATCCGTCAGTCATCAGATCTTCTCTTTGACTCTTACTATATTATAAGGACGCAAAATTGTCAATCCGGAAAATTCATCCGGATCATCGTAACACAGCCATTATTTTTTCTCTTTTTTAATAACCGTAGATTCTTTCCCCATATGATATTCTCTTCCCAGCGCCCGCATAATGCTTCTTGAAATCACATCCACAATGATGAATCCAAACGCAATCCCAAGGCATGTTTCCAACAGTACAAGTGCATGCTCTGCTGCCAGTGAAAAGTTCCTGCTGACTACGCCATACATCAGATAATACAATCTCGCTCCCGGCATCAACGGAAAGACGGATGCTGTCAGGAAGACGGTGGACGGCGCATGATTGACTCTCGACATGACAAATGCATAGCCCGCCACAAAGCAGGATGCAACTACTACCGCAAAGAAATTATCCGGATACCACGCATACACCAGTAAATAGATTCCCCATGTCAGGAAAGCTCCGACACTGGAATACAGGATCTTCTTTCCCCGTATCTTGAACCAGCTTGCATAACCGGTACATCCTATCGTACAAGAGATCAGCTGGATCACTGTATTATTATTCACATCGAATCCTTCCGCCGATATATTTCCCATCAGCATCATTGCAAGGGCAATACCGAATGCGATACCAAATGCACCGAGCATCGAATTCATCACTTCCAGTGAACCCGAGATAAAGTTCCTCTGCATCACATCCCGCATTCCGTTGATCGCACCAAGTGCACTGACTAACAGCATGACAATTCCGATCATGATACGGTCCGGATGATGTCCCAGCCCGCTCCGGACAGCTGTTACGATCACAACCTCTGATAAGAATGCCAGGATCAGATTATAGATCATCGGGTTACCTTCCCGCCTGCTAAGCCATCTGCCTACCAGAACGATCATCAGACAGACGATTAATGCAACAACTGCATCCTGCAGATCACATCCGAAGAATACAGCAAACGCCGTTCCCCCTGTAATCTGTGCAAGCCCTGTGATCAGTTCACTCTGATCCGGCCGCGCCATTACTTTCTTAAAGCGCCGGACCAGTTCTTTTTCATCCGGATTATGTGAACAGACATACCGCGACATGGCATTCAGATAATTCAATTTATCATAATCTGCCCCTGTAGACTCTATATGCCGGATCTGTGTAATGATCTCACCTTCCGGTGTCTCCACCGTCACCTGAATATTGCTCGGAATCACATATACATCATATGTCATAAAACCATAACTCTTATACATACGATACAGACTGTCTTCCACGCGGAAGATTTCTGCCCCGCACTGTAACATTGCTTCTCCTATATTCAAGATTCCCTGTACTAATTTTTCATAATTCATAGGCAGCTGTCCTTTTATAATTTCATGTTTTACACGTTTGTTTCCATTTATATTTCCCTATTTTTCTTTATTTTCAATAGTTGTAGTACGTTCTGTATAAGCTCAGTTTAACACACACTTTTTCATTTTAATATAGCAGGGGAACACAGATTCCTGAAAATTATTTGTGTCTGTGATACATCTGTACCGGCGTATTTTTCTGCATCTTTTCCCGTAGCTTTTCGTATCTGCAGTTCCTGCCACTGGCAGTTTTTCTTGCATACTATGGTCTAAAAAATCTGAGAATATACAGGAAAAGATTACTTCTCTTCCAGCATACTCTCAGACTCTCTGCTTATTTCTATAATTATTTCTTTCCACCGATCAGAGGAAGATTCAATGCACTCTTACCGATATGATATTCTCTCTTCAGTGCATACATAATACTTCTGGATGCCACATCTACGATGATAAATCCGAATGCAATTGCAAGACAGGTTGCCATCAGAACAATCGTCTCATCGAATGCCAGTTGTGGATCCTGACTGACACATCCATACATTACATAGTACAGATTCGGTCCCGGAATCAGCGGGAATACCGATGCTGTCAGAAAGATCGTTGAAGGTGCCTTATTCACTCTGGACATGATAAATGCGTAAAATGCAACGAATACTGCTGCGATCATCGTTGCCAGGAAATTGCTTGGCTTCAGTGCAAATACCACAACATAGATTGCCCAGGTAAAGAATGCTCCGATACTGTTATACCATACCTGCTTTCCTCTGATCTTAAACCAGAAAGCAAATCCCGTACATGCAACCGTACAGGAGATCAGCTGGATCGGTACACTGTGATTCAGGATAAAATGATCGGAATATCCTTCATGGAACAACATGATCGCAAGACCGATTCCGAATGCGATTCCGGCAGCTCCAAGGAACGAGTTCATGATATTAATAAATCCAGAGATAAAATCCCTCTGAAGGAGATCACGGATTCCATTCGTCGTGCCCAGTCCACTGATCAGCAGCATAACGATACCGATCATAATACGGTCCGGATGATCTGCAACTCCCATCTTCAATGCCACTATAATGATCACTTCTGATATAAACGAAAGAATAGCATTATAAACCATTAAGTTGCTTTCACGCTTTGCCAGCCAGTCACCGACGGCCACGATCATCACCGATACGATCAATGCAACAATCGCATCCCGGACGTTACAGCCGAAGAATACCGCAAATCCGGTTCCACCCATGATTCCTGCTGCATATCTTGTAATTCGCTTCTGCGGTTCACGATTGATGACTTCGAGATATTTCTCTCGCATCTCTTTTTCATCCGGTGTATTCTGACAGACATATCTGCACAGATTGTTCAGGTAATCTAGCTGATCAAAATTCGGTTCTGATGACTCGATATGCCGGATCTGTGTAATGATCTCACCTTCCGGTGTCTCTACCGTCACCTGTATATTACTCGGAATGACAAATACATCCGATCTCTTAAATCCATAGCTTCTGCACATGCGGTAAAAGCTGTCTTCCAGTCGGAAATTCTCTGCACCACTTTGAAGCATCGCTTCTCCGATGTCCAGGATTCCCTGTACAATCTTGTTATAATCCATCTTTTTTTACCCCTTGTTCTATTCATAAAATTTCCATTTTCTAAATCCAACATTTGAATCATATCATGGATTTTCTATAAGTCAACAAAATTATTGTAAAATGTAATAACAGTTTGTAATACCCGTCTTAGAAGTTCTTATATTTTTTCTTCTTTCTCTCCTTCTTCCGTATTGTCTGCTGCTTTACTGCTCACCTGTTTTCGGAACCTCCGACAATTCTCCTGTTGTCGAATCCATGATGAATCCATAGATCTTAATATCTTTCGGCATCAGCGGATGATTACGCAGGGCAAATACAGTATCTTCCACAGACTGCTCTACACTGTCGAATCCCATAAAGTGGATCGTCTCTACGTCCTGACGGAATCCTTCCATGTTATCAAGGTCTGTGTATACAGTGTCGAAGCACTGCACACCTGCTGCTCTAGCTGCGATCACAAGGTTCTGTCTTGCTCCCATAAGCTCAATACCGGTTCCTGTGATGTGTGTCTGTAAGTCTTTTGTGTAATCTTCACCGGATAATGCAACTCCGAATAATCTGTCAGACGCTTCGCAGATCTCAAGGGCATTCATCACACCTCTTGCAGATTCTACCGCTGCCATGATCAGGACACTTCCTTCCGGACGTCCGAATTCACACTCTGCTCTTACGACTTCTTTTTCTACCAGTTTGACATCTTCTTCTGTCTCTGTCTTTAGAATACGGATCGCATCACAGTCGCCGGCTACAGAACAGCGGATGTCTTCCTTCCAGTAAGGAGAATCAGACCATTGATACGTACGACACGTTCGCATCCTCTGTAATCAATGCTTCTCAGTGCATGGAACAGTGAGAATCTCGCTGCATCTTTCTGGTTCTCAGCTACTGCATCTTCCAGATCCAGCATAATCGAATCCGGTTTGTAAATATATGGATCTTTGATAAGTCCAGGCTTCTGGGCATTCAAAAACATCATGGTACGTCTTAATCTTTTCTTATTCGGATTCATTATCTGATCACACCTCCCCATGGAAGATTTTTCTTCTGTCCCACACTTCTGTATACTGCACATTCCACACGCGCTTTGATCGTACAGTCAAGTGCTCCTTTATCTACAATACGGATATTTACATCATTTACTTCCAGCCTTTCCAGTGTTTCTTTTACTACCTTCTGGATCTGTTCCCCGAACTGATTCATCACAGCGCTTTCAAGGTTCATCGTAATTGTTCCATTTCCAGGCTCTACAGTCACCATACAGTCACTGGACTCCAGAGTTCCTGCTATTGCCGGTTTTTCAATCTTCATCCTAGTTTCCTCCTCGTTATTTATCTGATTTTACAGGGAGCATATTTTTAACTGCTCCCTGTTTTTTAATAGAATAATCCTCCAAGATTAAATACTCCTAATGCAGAAAGTAGTACATTCAGGAGTACATTGGCAACGGAAAGTAAAAACAATGTTTTAAACATCTTGTTTAGTTCCTCATTCGTTGTCTCTCTCGCTGCCGAATAGGAAGACATAATGATCGCACCACCTGTAGAAAGCGGGCTGATTGCTGCTGCAAATGAAGTAGCGGTAATCGCAGAAATAATTTCTACATAATTTGCACCTCCAAATGTTTTACATACATCTGCCGCGATTGGGAAGAGTGTCGGCATAACAACTCCTGTTGTAGAACTTACCCACGAAAGGATTCCTGAAGTCGCTGCCAGAATCGGGGTTGCTGTATGTTCATTCATAAATCCGGTCAGGAAATCTGAAATCATTGTAATTCCACCTAATGTATCAATCACATTGATCAGCACACCTACTCCACAGATAAATACCAGTGTTCCCCACGGGATTCCTTTGATTGCCTTCTTCTCATCTACTGCTCCGAGAAGGATCAGCACTGCTGCCGCTGCGAAGGCAAAAAGCCCGGTATCTAATTTAAATCCGATACAGCATATTACCATTACAATAATCGCAATGATCGTCAGCCACTGGTCTCTGTTAAATTTCGGGATATCTGAAAGCTTCAGCGGATTATCTGCTTTTACTTTATAGCCTTTGTAGATCACATATACAACCAGTGTAAAAATAAATCCGGAAAGCAATGTCGATAAAAACAAATGCAATCCAAACCCACTGTATCCAAGTGGCTCTGAAAGATTTTTTGCCAGCACACCTGTAAGCGAAAGCACGGATGCACATCCTGCATTTGCGCCCAGTTTTGCATAAAGTGCTGTCGCCATCGGATTAATATCCATTTCAAAAGCAAGGTACATTGCAAATGTTGTCATCAAAATACCTGCTGCAATA
>OGCO01002523.1_pt1 | contig 23825 bp, 19 predicted proteins | sample 1570171 | NCBI WGS metagenome assembly OGCO01 (sample SAMEA4370583, study PRJEB24528) | human gut metagenome
GGAGCTGCTTGCGGTAAGATCGTATTCACAGCTGATGACGCTGTTGAATGGGCTGAAAGAGGAGAAAAAGTCGTACTTGTACGTCTTGAGACATCTCCAGAAGATATCACAGGTATGAAATCTGCTCAGGGTATCCTGACAGTTCGTGGTGGTATGACATCTCACGCAGCAGTTGTTGCCCGTGGTATGGGTGAGTGCTGTGTATCCGGATGCGGCGATATCGCTATGGACGAAGAAAACAAGAAATTCACACTTGCCGGTAAAGAGTTCCATGAAGGAGACTTCATCTCCATCGATGGTACAACAGGTAACATCTACGACGGAATCATCCCGACTGTAGACGCTACAATCGCTGGTGAGTTCGGACGCATCATGGCATGGGCTGACAAGTACAGAACAATGAAAGTTCGTACAAACGCAGATACTCCTGCAGATGCTAAGAAAGCTGTAGAGCTTGGTGCAGAAGGTATCGGTCTTTGCCGTACAGAGCATATGTTCTTCGGTGAGGGACGTATCGATGCATTCCGTGAAATGATCTGCTCCGAAACAGCAGAAGAGAGAGAAAAAGCACTTGCAAAAGTTCTTCCATATCAGCAGGATGACTTCAAAGGTCTCTTTGAAGCTCTGGAAGGTAACCCTGTTACTATCCGTTTCCTGGATCCGCCTCTTCATGAGTTCGTTCCTACAGATGAAGCTGACATCAAGAAACTTGCAGATGCTCAGGGCAAAACTGTAGATCAGATCAAGACTATCATCGCTTCTCTTCATGAGTTCAACCCGATGATGGGACATCGTGGATGCCGTCTTGCTGTTACTTATCCTGAAATCGCTAAGATGCAGACAACAGCAGTTATCCGCGCAGCAATCGAAGTTAAGAAAGCTCATCCGGACTGGACAATCAAACCGGAAATCATGATCCCACTTGTTGGCGATGTAAAAGAGCTTAAATATGTTAAGAAATTCGTAGTTGAGACAGCTGATGCTGAGATCAAAGCCGCTGGTTCTGACCTTCAGTATGAAGTTGGTACAATGATCGAAATCCCGAGAGCAGCTCTTACAGCTGATGAGATCGCTAAAGAAGCAGACTTCTTCTGCTTCGGTACAAACGACCTTACTCAGATGACATACGGCTTCTCCCGTGATGATGCAGGTAAATTCCTCAACGCATACTATGACGCTAAGATCTTCGAGAACGATCCATTTGCAAAACTGGATCAGGTTGGCGTTGGCAAGCTGATGAAGATGGCTATCGAACTCGGCAAACCGGTTAACCCGAACCTTCACGTAGGTATCTGCGGCGAGCATGGTGGAGATCCGTCTTCTGTAGAATTCTGCCACAAGATCGGTCTTAACTATGTATCCTGCTCACCATTCCGTGTACCGATCGCTCGTCTTGCAGCAGCACAGGCAGCTATCGCTGAAAAGAATGCATAATTATAAATAATATATAAGTTCATGCGCAGGCATGACAGTGTCCAAACGATAACAGAATGGTCCTAAGATAGAGATATCTTAGGGCCATTTTTACATGGACTTTAATTCAGGGATGTGTTATAATCCCAGTGCCGAATATATGGAAATTGTTGGAAAAGAGGAAAAATTTATGCAGGAGCAGATCCCGGTCAGAAAAGTGGACACTGGAAAATATATGAAAATAATCCGTTCACTTCTGGAAGAAGGAAAAGAAGTGCCGCTTGTGGTGACGGGCAACAGTATGCTGCCTTTCCTGGTAGACGGACGAGACCAGGTTCTGATAAAAGAAGTAAACCGTTCATTGCGAAAAGGTGACATTGCTTTCTTTCAGAGAAAGAATGGACAGTATATCATGCACAGGATCCGCTATATCAGACAGAATCCGAAGACAGGTAAGAAGGAATACTGGTTTGTGGGAGACGGGCAGGTTTATACCGAAGGCCCGATTGAACAGGAACAGATATTTGGTCTTATTATTGAAGCTCAGCGAAAAGGAAAAAGAATCGGTGAGAAGAATATCCGGTGGCTTTTTTTCAGACATATCTGGCTTAAAATTGTACCATTTCGACCATTAATACTGAGATTATATGCATTTTTTTTACATTGATTTGCTTGAGAAACCTACAATGCAGTGATATAATAAGAAACATTAAAAATATTAAAAACAGAGGAATGCAATCAACTGGAGACAAGATTTGAATTCGACTTTTAAGAAAATAATCACGAAAATCAAACAGGGATATCTGAAAGAAATCTATGCAGAAACATTATGGATGTATCAATATGCCAGAAGATACTGGAAATCCATATGTTTTTACATATTTTCCGGAATTTTCGGGACAGTGATGGGACTGGGGAGCAGTGTAATGTCCAAGTATCTCATTGATGCTGTAACCGGAGGACACAGAGACAGAATTCTGATGCTGGCTGTAATTATTGTATGTATGACTGCGGGAGGAATTATTTCCAACGCTGTGATCAGCAGGATCTCGGCCAGGATTAATGTTGTGGTTCAGAATGAAATTCAGGCAGATATTTATGACAGGATCATAAATACGGACTGGGAAGCACTCCATCAATTCCGCAGCGGTGATCTTCTTAACCGTCTGTCAAATGATGCAAATCAGGTGGCTTCCAGCGTGATCAGCTGGATTCCCAACTGTATTACCAAACTGGTCCAATTTGCAGGAGCTTTCGTGATCATTTTCCATTATGATCCTGTTATGTCGGGAATCGCCCTTCTCAGTGCACCGGTCACGGTTCTTCTGTCCAGGAAACTGATGAGAAAGATGAGAAACTATAATAAAGAAATGAGGGAAATGACCAGCAGTCTGATGGCGTTTCAGGATGATACTTTTCAGAATCTGCAGTCTGTAAAAGCCCTTGGTCTGATGAGTCTCTTTGAGGATAAACTAAAAGGTCTCCAGAGAGATTATCAGGATAAAATGATGGATTATAATAAGTTTACCGTATATACATCATCATTTCTTTCGGCAGTAGGTACTGGGGTATCTTATATCTGCTTTGGCTGGAGTGTATACCGGCTCTGGAGCGGATATATTACAACCGGCACGCTGCTGATGTTTGTCCAGATGGCAAATTCCCTGTCTTCGTCGTTCTCTGCACTGGTACAGATTGTTCCTTCTGCGATTAATGCAGCAACCTGTGCAGGCAGACTTATGGCTGTTTCAGGACTTGAGAAAGAGAAATTTCTGGATATGCCGGAAGTGGGCAGGATCAGGAAATCTGCTGACAAGGGGATTACTGTTGAACTCAGGGATGTAAATGTCGTATACAGAGAAGGCAATGAGGTTGTCCGAAATGGTAACTTTATTGCAGAGCCAGGCAGGATCTCCGCTGTGATCGGACCTTCAGGAGAAGGAAAGACCACACTGATCCGTGTTTTTCTGGGATTGATCTATCCATCTTCAGGAACTGCCAGTCTTACAGACTGTAATGGCGTCAGCTGCTCTATTTCAGCAGGAACCAGAGATCTGTTCGGATATGTTCCCCAGGGAAATACCATGTTCGCAGGAACTATTGCCGAGAATATGAGAATGGTCAAAAGCGATGCGACTGATGAAGAAATCAGAAGTGTTTTGGAGACAGCTTGTGCCTATGAATTTGTCAGAAAGCTGCCCGAAGATATTTATACGCATATCGGAGAGAAAGGTTGCGGACTCTCAGAAGGACAGGCGCAGCGTATAGCCATAGCCAGAGCCCTGCTGAGAGATGCTCCTGTACTGATTCTTGATGAGGCAACCTCCGCGCTTGATACAGATACAGAAGAACGGGTGCTGAAAAATGTCATGAGTATAGGTGCCCACAGAACCTGCATTGTAACTACCCATCGTCCAAGTGTTCTGACTATGAGTGATCATATATACAGAATTAAGGAGAACCACCTTGAGCGGGTGAAGTGAAGATATGAAGGAGATGAAAGCTAAGAAATGAAAAAGAAAAGCGGATGGCGGATCGTGTTTATTATTTCAATTATAGGCTGTATCTGCTGCGCGGGATTTCTCGGATGGTATCTGTATCAGGATTACCGCACAGAGAAAAAATATGAGCAGCTTCAGGCAGAAGCCAGAGAGAAAGCAGCTCAGGAAGAAGCCAGGAAGAAAGAGGAAGACAAGGTATCACTGGAAGAGATAGAGAATGCAGAGTTTACCGGAGAACAGCAGGGAGAAGAAGCTGAGATCACCGAGAACTTTTTTGTTGATATGGAGAATCCCATCAACTTCGATGAATTGCAGAAAACGAACTCCGATATCTATGCCTGGATCAGAATCCCGGATACAAAGATCGATTATCCGATTGCACAGCGTGAAGGAGATCCCTCCTATTATTTAAGCCATGATATGTATCAGCAGCCGCGATTTGCAGGCTGTATTTATACAGAAGACTGCAACAGTAAGGATTTTATGGATCCAAACACAGTGATCTATGGACATAATATGAAGAATCAGTCCATGTTTCAGAATCTCCATCTGTTCCGTGATAAGGATTTCTTTGACAGTCATCCGGATGTATATATTTATACACCCGAGGGTGTTTTGAAATATACAGTATTTGCATCCTATACCTATGATGACAGACATATTATGAATTCCTTTGATTTCAAAGATAAAAAAGTATTTGAGAAGTATCTTGATGACATTTTTAATGTACGTGCCATGGATGCAAACATCCGCAGTGATGTCAGTGTAACTTCGGATGATCATATCATTACACTGGAAACCTGCGTAGGAGGACAAACTCAGTCTAGATATTTAGTACAGGCTGTTTTAAATAGGAATGGAAAGAATGAGTGAAAGAGAAAAAACAAACAAACAAAATCAGGTAGATCAGTTAAACAGAGGTTTGCTGAATATGCTTGACGGGACTGCCAATCCGGCAGGACGGACGCAGACAAACGGGTCAGTCGACAAAGAATCGGATATTTTTGATGATATCTTCCGCGATTTTAAAGAATCGTCAAAAGCTGCAGAGAATCCAACAATATCAAATCTGAAACTGATTCCGAAGCCGGAACCAATACTGGAACCCATACCGGAGCCAGAACCAATACCGGAGCCAGATCCAATACCGGAACCAATACCGGAACCAGAACCCATACCGGAACCAGAACCAATACCGGAGCCAGAACCGAAGCCGGAACCCATACCGGAGCCAGAACCGAAGCCGGAACCAATACCGGGACCAGAACCGATACCAGAACCGGAGCCGGAACCCATACCGGAGCCGGTACAGAAACCGATATCAATCGCAGAACAGGAAACAGTTGCCACACTGCCTCCAGAACCGAAGAAACCGGAGAAAACAGTACGTCCTGTACGTAAGAGCGCGAATCCGGCGAAAAACAGTCCTCATATGAGATATATCAGATATGAAGATCTGGAAGAAGAACAAAAACAAAAACAGAAACATCAGCAGGCACAGCTGATACAGGATCAGCAGAGTCAGACACAGGCAGGACAACGTCGGCAGGCACAGGCTCAACAGCAACAGACACAGATCCGGCAGAGGAAGCCCTCAGCGTCATCGGCCAGACCGGTTCCCGCAGCTGATACAGACCGAACCCGGAGACACTCTAAATCCGGTCAGAAACCAGATTTTAAATCCAGACAGAAATCCGGTCATATGCAGAAAGCACCCCGAAAGAAAAAAGGCCCTCTTATTGCAGTGCTGGTAATCTTAGGCATATTAGTTCTGCTGTTAGCGACTGCCGTAGGAGCATTCTTCTATCTGAATAAGAAAGGCGAAGCCCAGTTAAAGAAAAATCAGTCCATAGCATCCATCACCGCACCGGAAGAGGCGTCATCTGAAGATGATGGAAAAATGATAGTGTACAATGGTGCAAAATATAAGTATAATGAAGATAACATAAACATTCTGTTTATGGGTATTGACAGAGATATGCAGGATACCGGAGAGAAAGTGATCGGAGAGAATGGTCAGGCCGATGTGCTCATCTGGGCAGCCTTAGATTCAAAAACCGGACATTTATCCTTGATAAATATCTCCAGAGATGCTATGGTAGATGTGAATAAATACAATGTGAAGGACAAATACCTCGGAACTGACAAAATGCAGCTCTGTCTGGCCTATTCCTATGGAGACGGCAAAGAGAAAAGCTGTGAGAATACACTTCAGTCAGTTTCCAGACTTATGTATGGTATGCCGGTAAATGCATATGTTGCCATTGATTATTCTGCTATTGCTCCGCTGAACGATGCGATCGGTGGCGTTACTGTAAATGTACTGGAGGATCTCACACAGTCAGATTCCGCATTGAAAGCCGGAGAAACAGTTACTCTTCATGGAGAACAGGCACAGACCTATGTGCGTTCACGTAACACAGAAGTTCTGGATTCCAATAATCAGCGAATGGAGAGACAGAAACAGTATATTGATGCTTTCCTTCAGCAGACAATCAGTCAGACCAGAAAGAATCCTACACTTCCTGTAACATTGTATAATGATGTATCCGACTATATGGTTACCAATATCAGCGCATCTGAAGTGACACATCTGGCAACCCTGATGATTCAGAACGGAGTTTCCGGAGGAGACATCCTGACTGTACCGGGTGAGGTAACTCAGGGAGATGTATATGCGGAGTTCAATCCGGATGACAAAGAGCTTTATAAGCTGATTCTCAGCGTATTCTATAAAGAAATAAAGCAATAATAAAGTAAGGAGGATGGTTCCAATGAAAAAAAGAATGATGATCATGCTGTGTTCTGCAATGTTAATCTGTGGTTTATCCGTTCCTGCAATGGCTGCAGTCAGCCCGACAGGAACAAGAGTTGAGACACCAACCACAAATAAAACCTCTACAGCACCAAAGACAGGCGAAGGAAATCTTGCTCTCTACAGTCTTGCAGGGGCTCTGCTTCTCGGTGGAACTGCTGTAATCTCAAGAAAGAAACTTGAGCAGTCCAGGTAGGGTAGTTCGGTGCCGAGTGAAACATTGTGTGTTTACGAGTGAAAAAGTCCTCAGAAAGTCTTCCTGAAAGTTTCGGAGGACTTTTTTACGTCATGAGAAAATTTAAAGAATTTGATAAAAACATATATAAAATTCATACTAAAGTATGTTGGAACACCACATGGAAAGGGGTAAAATTTATCTCTGTATGAACATGCATATTTGGAAAGGAAAAAAATGATCGATTTACATGCCCATATTTTGCCGGGTGTGGATGATGGAGCACGTGATATTCAGGATTCACTGGAAATGGCAGTTATGGCTGCAGACAGCGGAGTCAGCATTATGGTGGCAACTCCACACAGCAATCAGACCGGCAGATTCGAAAATTTCTGTTCAGAGAAACTGAGCGGAGATTTCAGACGTCTGAAAGCAGCGATCCGACAGAATCACATACCCTTAAGAATACTGGAAGGAATGGAGATTTTTGCGTCGGAAGACCTGGAAGATAAAATTAAAAAAGGGCTTCTTACAGGAATCAATCATACAGACTATTATCTGGTAGAATTTCCCTTTGAGGCAGATCCAATGTGGATCGGAGAATGCCTGGATGCAGTCTTTGAAGCAGGTAAGATCCCGCTGATCGCTCATCCGGAGAGATATTTCTGTGTACAGGATTTTCCGGAGATTGTATATGAGTGGCTCAGATCAGGGTGTTATGCACAGATGAATAAAGGAAGCATTCTGGGCAGATTTGGCGGCAGAGTCAGAGAGAGTGCACGGATACTGCTGGAGAATGATCTGATCACCTGTGTGGCGAGCGATGCCCACAGATCCTATGTAAGAACACCCCATATGAAAGAAGTGAGAGATCACCTGACCAGAAATGGCGGGTTTGAATATACATATCACCTTCTGGAAGGCAACCCCCGGCGGATCATAAGTAACAGACAGATCCCTGCCCACGGCAGACGGCCGGAACGGCTCAGAAGGTACTACTGGTGAGAGGGAGAACAAGGAGAATGTTATGAAAAAATTAAGAATACTAAGCATTATCGTATTTGTGGCAGCAGCGGTCTCCTTTGGAATGTACAGAAATGAACAGATCAATTCCAAGGATAACCAGGCTCCGAAGATAACCATGAAGAAAGATTCCATTAAAGTATCCTGTGATGCAGATCAGAAAAAACTTCTCAAAGGAATCAAAGCAAAAGATTCCAAAGATGGAGATGTGACCGACAGTCTGATCATAGAATCCATCAGCAATTTCACAAAAAATAAAACAAGAACCATGACAGTAGTGGCATTTGATTCCGACAATCACGCAACCAAGGCTACCAGGAAAGTGAAATATAAGGATTATACTTCTCCTGAGTTTTCTCTCACTGAGCCGCTGCGTTTCCCTATGAATACACAGGATATCATGGGAACTCTCACATGTAAGGATGTACTGGACGGAGACCTCACCGGCAAGATAAAGATGTCCAGCGAATATTATGTGCAGGCTGACAAGGCCGGAGAATATCCAATGATGTATCAGGCAGCCAACAGCGCAGGCGATGTACAGAAACTTCCTGTAACTGTAGAGATCTATGATCCTGCCAAAGAATCCCAGAGACCTCAGATCGAACTGTCCCAGTATCTGATCTATACTTCTGCAGGGACAGTGATCAATCCATGGGATTATGTACAGCAGATTACAATGGGCGGGATTAAATATATCAGAGATGAGGACGGAGTACTCAGAGATCCCAAGCCATCCCAGAACCAGCAGAGAACATCCATAACATCCGAAGAAGTACAGATCAACAATGAGGCTGACTTTAACAAAGCCGGAGTATATGAGATCACATACCAGATGACAGATGACAGCGGCAAAGAGAGTGTGACCGGACAGGTTCGCCTGATTGTAGTCGTAAGATAAGGAAGGAAGAGAACATGGAAGAGAGAATTGACGGTGGACTGGTTCCACAGATTGATCTGATCAGCATGCTGAAAGATATAGCAAAGGAATGGTGGGCAATCCTGCTTCTTTCCCTGGCTGTGGCATTGTTTGCTGATATCTGGGTGAATGTCACCTATCAGCCCGAATATAAGACATCCACAACTTTTGTAGTCACTGCCAAAGGAATGAACACAAATGTATATCAGAATCTGAATTCCACCCAGCAGCTGGCACAGCAGTTTACAGAGATCATGGACAGCAATGTCCTGAAGAAAAAAGTAGCACAGGATCTGAAAATGAGCAGCCTGAATATTGATTCATCTGTAGATCTGGTACCTGAGACAAACCTGATCACTCTGTCTGTGAAAGCAGGCACAGCTGTAGAGTCTTACAGGATTCTGCAGTCTATCATGAAGAATTATAATACAGTATCCGATTATGCTATCAAGAATGTGATCATAGAGACCATTCAGAGCCCGGCAGTGTCTATGGCTCCTGTGAATCCTCTGAATGAGAAGAAAACAATGATAATAGCATTTATAGCCGCAGCAGCAGTATTTATGGTACTGGTTGCAGGCCTTTCCTATCTTCGTGATACAATCAAGAATCCCAAGGATGTTACCTCCAAACTGGATACCAGACTTCTGGGAAATATCTATCACGAGAAGAAATCCAAATCCATTAAGCTTCGTAAGAAAAAGGAATTTGTATCCATGCTGATCAGTAATCCGCTCAGAAGCTTTCAGTACGCAGAATCCAACAAGATGATGTCATCCAGAGTCAGAAGCTACATGGATAAGGAGAATGCAAAAACACTTCTGGTCACCAGCGTAATGGAGAATGAAGGTAAATCCACAGTAGCGGCAAACCTGGCACTCGGACTCGCGCAGGAAGGCAGCAGAGTAATGCTCATTGACTGTGACTTCCGTAAACCGGCACAGTACAAGATCTTTGACATGGAAGGCAAAGACGCAGATGATCTGGGTAAGGTGCTGACAGGCAAGGCAGGAACAGAGAATCTGATCTGCAACTGGAATGATACAAACCTCTATATGATACTGAACCGAACATCCTCTAATTCCATTGAGGCATTGCTTAAGAGTACCACATTGAGACAGATTGTGGGATTCTGCAGGCAGAACATGGATTATGTGATCATTGATACCTCTCCTCTGGCACTGGTATCAGATACAGAGGAACTGGCACAGATGGCAGATGCTTCCGTACTCGTAGTGAGACAGGATACTGTCCTTACCAAGGACATCAATGACGCCATCGATATTCTGAACAATACCAGAGGCAAGGTTCTGGGATGCGTGCTTAATGATGCATCATCATCTCAGATCACAGGAAGTACAGCACATTATGGATATGGAGGATATTATGAGAAACGAGCATAACAGTAGAGAAACAGATTCCGGGATCCTGTATTTTACTACGATCTTGGATGATATGTGGAGAGGCTTCAAGAAGTTTTTCCTGCTGTGCCTGATCATTATCGCAGCCTGCGGAGCAGGATTCTACTTCAGGGCCAAAACAAGCTACAAACCATCTTATCAGGCATATTCCTCCTTTGTGGTAGATACCAAGACAGCCTATGTCTACAATCAGGATTATTCCAATGAGAAGACTGCAGGTCAGCTCAGTAAGACATTCCCTTATATCCTTACCAGTGGTGCCTTATCAGATATTGTGGCAGAAAGTCTGGATGTGGATACTATTCCTGCAACTATCACTGCTGAAGCAATCTCGGATACTTCTATTTTCACCATTAATGTAACAGCATCTGATCCTGATACTGCCTACAATGTACTTCAGGCAGTGATCAAGTATTACCCTGAGGTTGCAGAATATATTATCGGTGATACCCAGCTTACTCAGATGGATGAGAGCGGTGTGCCGGAATCACCTGTAAATCCGCCGCAGTTCAGGCAGTCAGCTGTGAAGGGAGCTTTGGGAGGAGTTGTATTAAGTCTTTTATTCCTGTTCTTCTATGCAGCTACAAGAAAGACAGTGAGAAGAGAAGAGGATCTGAAAGATTACTTAAGTATCCCTTATCTTGGCAGTGTGCCCAAGTCACGTGGAAAACGCAGAAAAAAGAGCAAAAAGACAGTCCTTCTGGATGGTTCAGGAAGCAATACGGTTCTCAGAGAGAGCTTTCGTACCGTGCGTACCAGAACAGTAAAGAAAGCAGAAGAAGACGGAGTGAAGAGCATTCTTGTCACAAGTGCCACAGCAGGCGAAGGCAAGACTACAGTTGCTGTTAATCTGGCCATCTCTCTGGCAAAGAAAGGCAAGAGCGTAATCCTTGTGGATGCAGACCTGAGAAATCCTTCTGTGGCAGAAGCTATGGGACTGGAGAAAAAGGAATATGGTGTAGCGGATGTACTGGAACAGAAAGCAGACTTAAGAGATATCCGTCTCAGATATGGAGAATACGGACTGGATATTCTGCCCGGAGGAAATCCGCTGAAAGATCCTTCCGTGATTCTGGGAGGCGGTCTGATGGAGAAACTCCTGCAGGTTCTGCCGCGTAAATACGATTACGTGATCGTGGATACACCTCCATGCGGTATGCTGTCCGATGCGTCCTTTATTGCCCGTATGGTAGATGGAGCTGTGATGGTAGTCCGTCAGGATTCTGCAAGAATCGACCGTATTCTCGGCGGTGTTGAGAATATTGCGGCAACAGGAGTTGACCTTATCGGCTACGTACTTAACGGTACAGAAATGGGTATCACAGGTTATGGCTATGGATACGGTTATGGTTATGGGTACGGTTATGGATACGGATACGGTCACTATGGCCATTATGGAAAGAAAAACTACGGATATGGAGAAAGACCGGAGCCGGAAGAAGAGACGAAATAATGCGACAGAATACAACAATACCGGCCCCATAAGGCCGGTATATTTTTTTCGAAAAAATAAAAGCAAAAATAGTACTCAAGTATGTAGGAATACAAAGAAGAAAAGGTTAAAATTTTTTTATATGGCTTTTATGTCAAAAGCACTATGAGAAAAGAAGGGTATGAGGAAAAAATGGTTGAGAAACAGAAGATCAATTATCATCTTTTATTGAGACGGGTCTGTCTGATCATATTGGATATTATTCTGACAGTAATCGCATCAGTTGCAGCACTGGCTACCCGTTTTGAATTTAATATCATGCAGATACCTGAGGAATTCTCAGGGGTCTTATGGAAGGACGAGATATTTTTTGTTCTGATCACGCTGATCATCTTTGGGATATTTCGAATATATAGTAGTCTGTGGGAATATGCAGGACTGGAAGAGGCTTTCAACATTATCGGTGCAGTAGTGGTATCTACACTCTGTGAGCTGGCAATCGTAGTGGGAACCGGTTGGCATCTTCCCAGAAGTTATTATGTAATGCGCACCTTTTATCTGGCAGCACTGGTGGGAGCAAGCCGCTTCTGCTACAGAATAATCCGTCTGCGTATACGCAAGAAAGAAACATTTACCATCAGCTGTAAGAAGAAAAGAATTATGCTGATCGGTGCAGGAGAAGCAGGCAGAACTCTTATACAGGAGATCCAGAACAGCCGTTATCTGGATCAGAAAGTCTGTTGTGTGATCGATGATAACAGCCGGAAAATAGGTCGGTTTATCATGGGAATCCGGGTAGTTGGTGATCGTTATGCGATTCAGAAGAATGTAGAGAGATACGGAATTGAGCAGATTATTATCGCAATCCCGTCTGCGGGAAGCAAGAAACTGAGGCCAATACTGGACATATGCAAGGAGACAGGCTGTGAGCTGAAGATCCTTCCTGGTATGTATCAGCTGGTAAATGGTGAGGTGAATGTAAGTAAACTCCGTCCTGTAAATATTGACGACCTCCTGGGCAGAGAAGAGATCTCCGTAAATATGGAAGAAATCCTGAATTACGTATCAGGCAAAACAATCCTTGTGACAGGAGGAGGCGGCTCCATCGGAAGTGAACTGTGTCGTCAGATTGCTTCCCATACTCCGGGCAAGCTGATCATTTTTGACATTTATGAGAACAATGCGTATGATATACAGCAGGAACTGAATATGAAATATCCGGAACTGAATCTGATAGTCCTGATCGGATCAGTCAGAGATTACAACAGAATAGAGAAGATTTTCGCAGCACACAAACCGGATATCATCTATCATGCCGCTGCACATAAGCATGTACCTCTTATGGAATCCAGCCCGAATGAAGCTATTAAGAACAATGTGCTGGGAACCTACAATCTGGTACTGGCAGCTGACAGATGGAAAGTAAAGAAATTCGTTCAGATTTCCACAGATAAAGCTGTGAATCCTACTAACATTATGGGAGCCTCCAAGAGAGTCTGTGAGATGATCATACAGAGCTTCAACAGACATTCTCAGACAGACTATGTAGCTGTTCGCTTCGGAAATGTCCTGGGCAGCAATGGCAGTGTAATTCCTTTATTCAAGAAACAAATTGCAGCCGGCGGTCCTGTCACTGTCACAGACCCGGAGATCATCCGTTATTTCATGACAATCTCAGAGGCAGTTTCCCTGGTACTTCAGGCAGGAGCTTATGCAAAAGGCGGCGAGATCTTCGTACTGGATATGGGAGAACCTGTCAAGATCCTTGATCTGGCAACGAACATGATCCGACTGTCAGGCTATAAACCCGGAAAAGACATAGAAATCAAATTCACAGGCCTGCGCCCGGGTGAGAAACTCTACGAGGAGCTTCTGATGGATGAGGAAGGTATGACAGATACCCCTAATAAATTGATTCATATCGGTCATCCTATTGACGTAGATGAGAATAAGCTATATTATGCTCTTAGAGTAATGGAGGATGCTGCTGCAAATGAGACGGATGACATGCGTCTTATTATGGAGAGCATAGTGCCAACCTATAAAGTAAAGACAGAGGATATGTAATGAGAAGGAAGAAATCGAGAGATTCTTACATAAAATTTAAGAATACTGCAGACAGAGTCATTGCCGGAGCCGGGCTTGTGATTCTCTCTCCGGTGATGGCAGGAATTGCCATCGCCATAAAGGCAGAAGAAGGAATCAGCGCCCCGGTATTCTTTAAACAGAAGAGAGTGGGCATCAATAAGAGCCATTTCATGCTGTACAAATTTCGAAGCATGAGAGCGGATACGCCTCATGATATGCCTACCCATCTCCTTCTGGACCCTGAGCAGTATCTTACGAAAACAGGAAAATGGCTTCGCAAAACAAGCCTGGACGAGCTGCCTCAGCTTTTGAATATTTTCCGGGGAGATATGGCAGTAATCGGCCCAAGACCGGCTCTGTGGAACCAGTATGATCTGCTGGAAGAGAGAGACAAATACGGAGCAAATGATATTAAACCCGGCCTCACCGGATGGGCGCAGATTCACGGACGGGATGAACTGGAGATTACAGAGAAAGCCCGCCTGGATGGCTATTACGCAGATCATATGGGACTGTTTATGGATATTCGCTGCTTTGTCGGAACGATTTTCTCTGTGCTTAGAAGTGACGGAGTGGTAGAAGGCGGTACAGGAGCTATGGACAAACCGAAGAAAAAACTCCTGATCATTACCAATCATTCTTACATGCTGTATCGCTTCCGCAAGGAACTGATAGAAGCATTATCAGATGAATACGACGTAGTGATCAGTACTCCGTTTGTAGGGCATGAAGAAGATCTGAAAGCGCTTGGAGCCAGATGTATAGAGACAGAGGTCAACCGCAGAAGCGTCAATCCTGTAACTGATCTGAAACTGATCTGTACATATAAAGAGATCCTTAAGAAAGAGAAACCGGATCTGGTGATCACATATTCCATTAAACCTAATATTTATGCAGGATATCTCTGTGGCAAAATGCATATTCCGTTTTATGCAAATGTACAGGGCCTGGGAACTGCTTTTCAGAAACCTGTTCTGTCAGATATAGTAACCATTATGTACAGAAAAGCATTAAAGAAAGCAGAGAAAGTATTTTTCGAAAATCAGGTAAATGCCGCGGAGTTCTGTAAAAGAAAGATCATACATCAGAAGAAAGAAGTCATTCTTCATGGTGCAGGCATTAACCTTGAAGAATACAGTTACTGTCCATATCCGGATAATGAAAAGATTCATTTCCTTTATCTGGGAAGAATCATGAAGGAAAAGGGAATGGATGAACTCTTCGGTGCAGTGGAAAAACTGCGGGAGGAAGGCTATGATTTCGTTCTGGATCTGGTTGGATTCTTTGAAGATGAGTATAAAGAACAGGTGGAACACCTGGAGAGTGAAGGAATCGTGAAATTCCACGGATTCCAGGAGAATCCCAAACCATATTATGAGAAAGCGGACTGTGTAGTACTCCCAAGCTACCACGAGGGAATGAGCAATGTACTGCTGGAAGCTGCTGCTACAGGCAGAGCGATCATCACCTCCAACATCCCCGGTTGCCGCGAAGCAGTTGACAATGGAAAGAGCGGAATGCTCTGCCGGGTAAAAAGCACCGAAAGTCTCTACAAAGCAATGAAAAGATTCATCCAACTGTCCCCAAAGACCAGAGAAAAGATTGGAAAGGCTGGAAGGGAGAAGATGGAGAGGGAATTTGAAAAAGGTAAGGTCGTGGAGAAGACGATACAGGAGATTAAGAGAGTGTAATATAATAAGAGATGATAAAAAGCATTACAAAGAAAGGTCGAGTAGGTATGGAGAACAATCCTCATACCTACTCAATCCCAAGAAAAATTATTTGTAATGCTTTTTTAGTTATTCAAAGTCAAGATGCTGTAATCAAATTTTGAGGGATGTACAACAACAGGGAGATAGGAGTAATCAGATTTGCTGGTCAAATCGACAGGAATTATAAACAGCAATCGGGTTTGTAAGAGATGATAGAGAGAAAATCCCTGCAATATCAATCAATTATATGGAGAAAAATATGGATAAGTACTATATATTAATACTTGGATGGGTTGCCGTGATGGGAATACTGTCCATAATGATATCAATGAAACGAGTAGAGATGGTGTGCGGAAAAGAAGAATATCGGTGGAAACCGGTATGGGCAGTTGTGACAGTGGTGCCGCTTATATGGATGTGCAGCCAACGTGGCGGAATTATGGATACAGGTGTATATCTGGAGGGATTTAAGGATATGCCGGGAGTATTCAGTGGAATTGCATCATATATGGGAACGGTTAAAAAAGATAAAGGCTTTTACTTTTTATCTGCAGTTATAAAATGTATTGTTGGAAATAATAGCGTTGTATATTTGTTTATCATAGCCGTTCTTCAGGCGGGAATGCTTTTTTATGTATATCGGAAATATTCAAGCAGATATCTTGTGAGTTTCTTCTTATTCCTTGCGTCAACAGATTATATATCATGGATGTTCAATGGAATGAGACAGTTTCTGGCTGTAACAATTACTTTTATCGGAATTAAATTCATTCTGGATAAAAAGTATGTAAAAGCAATTATCTTGATTCTGATAGCTTCATTGATGCATCAAAGTGCGTTGTTAATGATTCCTTTTATTTTTATTGTACAGGGAAAGGCGTGGAATAAGAAAACATTATTATTCATTCTGGCAGTTATAGCTGTGGTTGCGTCTGTTGGACAGTTTACAAATGTGTTGGATAGTATGCTTGCGGAAACACAGTATAAAAATGTTGTATCGGATTGGCTGAGTTGGGAAGACAACGGAACTAATGTATTGCGCGTATTAGTGTATGCTGTTCCTACTATATTATCGCTCATTGGCCTTAAATATATACGGAATGCAGACAATCCGGTCATTAATCTCAGCGTAAATATGTCAATCGTATCTGTAGGATTCTACGTTGTATCTATGTTTACAAGCGGTATATTCATTGGAAGGCTTCCGATTTATTTCTCGTTATATAGTTATATTTTATTACCATGGGAAATTGATAATATGTTTACGAAAAGATCAGCGAGATTAGTGTATATTATTACTGTCTGTGCATATTTGGTGTTCTATTATTACCAAATGCATTTTGCATGGAATTTTATATAAGATATGAGATTCAGGAATGGAGAATTGAAGATGCATAAAAAAGAGCCGATAATCAGTGTAATTATGGGTATATATAATTGTGGAGATACTTTATCAGAGGCAATTGAATGCATAATTAATCAGACTTTTAAGGACTGGGAATTAATTATGTGTGATGATGGATCGAGGGACAATACATATGAGATTGCAACAAGCTATAAAGAAAAATATCCTGAGAAAATCATTGTGCTACAAAATGAGAAGAATAGAGGATTAAATTATACCTTAAATGAGTGTTTGAAACAGGCCAGGGGAAAATATATCGCAAGAATGGATGGAGATGATCGGTGCGATAAAGAGCGATTTTCAATAGAAATAGATGTACTGGAAAAAGAATCGGAAATAGCAATTGTCAGTACAGATATGGAATTCTTTGATGAAAGTGGAGTCTGGGGAAAAATCAGTCATCCGGAATATCCAATGCCTGAAGATTTCGTGAGAGAAAGTCCTTTTTGCCATGCCCCATGCATGGTAAAGAGAGAGGCATACATGAAAGTAAAAGGCTATTCTGTTTCTGAAAAGTTATTAAGGGTAGAAGATTATCATTTGTGGATAAAAATGTACAAGTGTGGATACCGTGGAAAAAATATTCATAAATGTTTATATCAGATGCGGGATGATCGAAATGCATATAGTAGACGTTCTTTAAAAAACCGGCTCAATGAGTATTATGTAAAAAGGCTGGCAGTAAGGACATTCCGATTGAAAAAATGGAATTATCTGTTGGCACTTCGACCGATTGTTGTCGGATTATTACCTGATTTCGTGTATGATAAGTTACATAAAAGAAGGTTAGCAAAATAAGTGAGATGTAAGAGGTGATAGAAAGTGATTCCTAAAAAAATTCATTATTGTTGGTTTGGGAGGGGAGAAAAACCGGAATTAGCAAAAAAATGCATTCAAAGCTGGAAAAAATACTGCCCGGATTATGAAATTATAGAGTGGAATGAAGATAATTTTGATATAGATCAATATCCATATTTGAGATGGTGTTATGATAATAAAAAGTGGGCGTTTTTAAGTGATTTAGTAAGACTATTAGTAGTATATCAGAACGGAGGGATTTATTTTGATACAGATGTAGAAGTGATTAAAACACCGAATGATATGTTAATATGCAATGCATTTTATGGATTTGAGAATAACGAAAATATATGTACTGGAATGGGATTTGGCGCAGAAGCAAAAAACAAGACAGTATATTCAATGATAAATGAATATATAAAATTAGTCCCAGATAAAGAGGGCAATTTTCCAATTATAAAATGTCCGGAATTAAATACCAAAGCATTACTTCCCTATGGATTAAAATTGAATGGGAAATATCAAAAATTAGATGGAGCGGAAGTATTCCCATATGATTATTTCAATCCATATGACGATCCGACAGGAAAGTTGAATAAAACAGAGAATACAGTGTCTATTCATTGGTATTCGAAAAGTTGGATGGATAAAAAGACGATTTTGAGAAGTAAAATTACAAAACCATTTCACCGCATTTTTGGCGTGGATTGTTTTAAGAGGTTAAAAAAGTGAAGAAGATATTGATTGTATCACATGCATTGGAATTGGGTGGTGCTGAGAGAAGTCTAATTGGACTACTGGATGCGATAAATAAAAAGGAGTATAAAGTAGATCTGTTTTTGTTACGGCATGAAGGAGAGTTGCTTTCTTTTATTCCGGAAGGTGTTAATTTATTACCTGAAATTCCGGCCTATACAGTACTTGCGCGTCCAATGGTACAGACTTTGAAAGAAGGACATGTAATATTAACAGCAGCAAGAATGTATGGAAAAATAAAAGCAGATACGTATGTAAAAAAATGTGGACATACAGATAGTGGAGTACCACTTGAGTATAGCCATAAATATACATATCGCTTTATGCCGGAGATACAGTCGGATGAGGAGTATGATTTGGCAATTAGTTTCCTGACTCCGCATTATATTGTTACACATAAGGTTCATGCCAAAAAGAAAATAGCCTGGATACATACAGATTACAGTAAGGTTCAGATTAATGAAAAATCAGAATTAGAAATGTGGTCGGCGTATGATCAGATAATTTCAATATCTGATGATGTGACAAAAACCTTTCAAAAAATCTTTCCAACTTTGTCAACGAAGATTATTAAAATAGAAAATATTATTCCAGAAAAATTGATTATAAGCCAGTCAAAGGAATTTATTCCAGTAGAGGAGATGCCGGATGACAGTATAAAAATACTATCTATTGGAAGATATTGTACAGCAAAAAATTTTGATAATGTACCAAATATATGCAAACATTTGGTAAAACAAGGAATGAATGTAAGATGGTATCTTATTGGGTTTGGTCCAGATGAAAACCTTATTAAAGAAAAGATAAAAGAAGAGCATATGGAAAAAAATGTTATTATGCTTGGAAAGAAAGCGAATCCATATCCATATATTTGTAGATGTGATTTGTATGTGCAACCTTCAAGGTATGAGGGAAAGTGTGTTTCTGTAAAAGAGGCACAGATGTTGGGAAAGGCTGTGGTGATTACTAATTATGCTACGGCAAACAGTCAAGTGGAAAATGGAGTAGATGGTATAATTGTGCCAATGGATAATGAAAAGTGTGCAGAAAGTATTTATTGGGTATTAAAAAATGAAGATGAGTTACAAGAATTAAAAAATAATTGCAAAAAAAGAGAGTATTCAAAAGCAAAAGAAATTAGAAAAATGTATGAGTTAATAAAAAAAGAGGATTAAAAAGAAATAGGAAAACAGTAATGGATATATTAACAATAACTTGTCATGATGTATATAATGTTGGAGCAAGCTTGCAAGCGTATGCATTAATGAAATATTTGGAGCAATGCGGTCATAATGTCGAAATTATTGATTACAAACCGAATTATTTGAGTAAACACTACAGTTTAACAACAGTTAATAATAAAAAATATGATAAATTAGGTATAAAACAATTGTATTTGTTGGCTAAATTACCAGGAAGAGTTATGTGTTTATTTAGTAAGAAAAAACATAATTTTGATATGTTTCGAAAGAATTATTTAAAATTAACTTCTATTAAATATAAAAGCTTTAATGAATTAAAAGAAAAATGTCCAAATGCCGATTTATTTATTGCAGGAAGTGATCAAATATGGAATCCATTATTTCAGAATGGAAAAGATCCAGTCTTTTTTCTGCAATTTGTTCCAGAAAAAATAAAAAGAGTTTCATATGCAGCTAGTTTTGCTGTTGATAAGATGGAAAAAGATGATTTCCAAAGAATAAGATATTGGTTAGAATCAATTGATAAGATTGCAGTTCGAGAAAGTAGTGGAGTTAAATTAATTGAGGAAATGGGATTAAAAGCAGTAAGAACTTGTGATCCAGTTTTTTTATTAGATGAATATCAGTGGGAAAAAATAATATCACACGTTAGCAAAAATCAAAAATATATTTTATTATATGATTTTGAACAAAATTGTGTGGTAGAAGAGATTGCAAAAGAAATTGCTGAAGAAAAAAAAGCGCAGATTATATCAGTGTTTAAAACTAATATACAAGCAAATATATATTCAGATATGGGGCCGTTAGAATTTTTGGATTTAGTAAAGAATGCCGAATTTATTATTTCTAATTCTTTTCATGCAACTGCATTTTCGATAATATTTCATAAAGAGTTTTGTGTGGTTAAGAGAAAAGAAAACATAAATACAAGAATGATTGATTTGTTAAAAGAAGTTGGGTTAGAAGATAGGATGGTGGGGTCACTTTCAGAACTAAAAAAAACAAAATCCTTAAATTGGGATTATGTAGATAATATTATAAAAGAAGATAAGAATAGAGCTAAAAAATATTTAAATGAAGTAACAGGAGAAAGGTAATGAAAGTACCATGTGTGTCTGTAATTATACCAGTATATAAGGTCGAAGAATATTTAGAAAGATGTATTGAAAGTGTGTTAGGACAAACAATAGATGACTTGGAAATTATATTGGTTGATGATGGGTCACCAGATAATTGTCCGCGGATATGCGATCAATATGCAGAAAAAGATAGAAGAGTTAGTGTGATTCATAAAGAAAATGGAGGATTGGCATCTGCAAGAAATGCAGGAATGAAAAATGCATCTGGTGAGTATATATTTTTTTTGGATAGTGATGATTGGCTTGAATTAGATGGACTACAGTATTTATATGAATTGGGTCAGAAGTATCAAGTTGATTTTGTAAGATATAGAGCAATTCGCACAGGATGGCCGGGAATGGAGGAAAATGCACCATGTATAGTCGAAGATATTAGAGAAATGGAAGGGGGGATTTACAATAAAAATAGGATTTTACAAGAAATTTATCCACGTTTATTGGCTACTTCTCAATTAACATTTGGTCCCATTGTCGGAGTGTGGGGATCTTTATATAAACGCGAGTTTTTGAAAAAAAATCAGTTGTTTTTCTATGAAGATATAAAGTTTAGTGAAGATTTAATCTTTAGCTCTAAAGTAGTTATGGCGGCAGAAAGTTTTTATTATGCAGATCAACCAGCAGTATATCATTATTTTTACAACAAGAAGTCAATTTCAAAATCTTTTCGTGAAGGACGTTGGGATTCATGTAAGAAAACGATTGAATTATGTGAAAATGATTTTTTGAAAAATAAACAATTTGATTTTAGTATGCAAATATATTATTTAAAATGGTTTTGTCTGTTTTTGGCATTAAATGAAAGAAAATTCATTGGTGATAGGTATGATAAAATTAAATATTGTAAAAAAATATTAGAAGATGATATGGTGCAAACGTTAAAGTTGAACTTAAAAGTATTTGACATATCGTGGAAACAGAAAATATTAATGATATTAGTTAAATTCAAATGTTATAAGGTGATTGCAAATGTGTGAAAGAATAGAAGTAAGTATAATTATTCCAGTATACAACGAAGAAAAGCAAATTAGTCATTGCCTTGATTCAATACAATGTCAAGAATATAAAAATTATGAAGTGATTATTGTAGATGATGGGTCAATAGACAAAACAGGGGAAATTTGTGATTCTTATGCAAAGAAGGATAGTCGATTTAAAGTTATACATGAAGCTAATGGAGGAGTGTCTGTTGCACGTAATAAAGGCATTGATGTAGCAACAGGTAAACTATTGATGTTTGTTGATAGTGATGATTTTGTTAAGCCAGATTTTATTAATAATTATGTTAAAATGCAAAGTGAAAGTGATGCAGATGTAATTATTGGTGGAATAGCTTTGGAAGAAAAAGGAAAAAGCATAGTTAATAAGGTTCCTAGTTTAAAAGAGCGAGACGAGGATAGTATATGGGATAACATATGTGTTAATCAGGAAATATATGGATACATACCTGCAAAGATATATAAAACAGATATTATTAAAAAGAATAGTATACGATTTAATACAAAAATGTATTCACAGGAAGATTTGAATTTTAATTTATCAGTGTACGAACAATGCAAAAAAATAATTTTAACAGATTATATTGGATATGTGTATAATTTTGTCCCGGGTAAAAGAAAGCCACCAATAGATCATTTCATTGAAAATCAATTAAAGCTATACAGAATTGCTAAAGCTAAAAAAATTTCAGAAAAATCAGAAAATATAATACAGAATAAAATTTGTTCATTGATATTTACATATTTTTACTTGCAAAATACAAGTAAAGATTTTCAAAGTGCTGTTAATAAAATAAATAGTGTGTCAGGTTTAAAAGTATTTCTTATGGAACATATTCCAACAGGAGAACAGAAAAGAATTATAAAGTGGTACATTTTAAAAAAATATACAAGAATATATATTTATTTATATTGCAGGAAGTTAATAAAAAAAATAATGGGAAGACCGATTGCGGAATAAGGATAAAAATATGGATGTGTCAATTATCATAGTAAATTATAAAACGCCAGAATTGGTAGTAGAGTGTATTAGATCAATAAGAGAAAAAACAACTGGAATATCATATGAAATTATTATTGTAGATAATGATTCGAAAGATAACTCTTTGGAAATATTTAGTACCGAACTTGATGAAGATATAAAAGTGGTTGTAGCAAATGAAAATTTGGGATTTGGAAAAGCCAATAATTTGGGGGCGCAGCATGCAACAGGGAAGTATTTATTTCTCTTAAATTCAGACACATTACTAATTAATAATGCAATACAAATATTATACCAATATATAGAAAAAAATAATCATATAGGTGTAGTAGGGGGAAATTTATTCACATCAGATATGAAAGCATCTCCATCATTTGCAATGCAATTTGACGATTTAGATTCTGTAAAGCAAGCGGCAAGATGGAGTAATATTATTAAAAATATTGTAAGAAGAGTGATAAGAGAAAGGATTTATATTTCTGAAAGATACAAAGAAAAAATACGCTATAAGGATATTTTTAATTTTGAAAATGTTCCCAAAAAAGTTGCATATATATTTGGAGCAGATATGTTGGTTAGATCGGATATATTTAGACAACTTAAAGGATTTGATTCAGAGTTTTTTATGTATGCAGAAGAAGAAGAACTTTCGTGGAGAATTACAAATAATAATTTTGAAATATGGAATATACCAGAAGCCCAAATTATTCATTATGATGGAGCTACAATTAAAAAAAGCGAAGAATTTAGTGAGCACCAATATAAGATGCGGTTGATAGGAATTTTCACATATTATAAGAAAAGATTTGGTAAAAAAGGCATAAAAGATTTTTATTATTATAAAAAATTAGAATTAAGTAGAATTTACCAAATAGGGAAAATATTAAATAGAAAAAAATTAATGGAATTAGTAGCAATTCAAAAAAAATGTGTAGAAGATGTTTACAAAAAATTTGAAAAATAAGGAGCTTCCTGTATAATAAAAAGCGTAGACGTTGAAAATTGAAAATACCTCAGAGTACAATAAGACTACTGACTGGCAGGTTAGT
>OGCO01002541.1_pt1 | contig 23681 bp, 18 predicted proteins | sample 1570171 | NCBI WGS metagenome assembly OGCO01 (sample SAMEA4370583, study PRJEB24528) | human gut metagenome
GTCCTTCGGCTGGCTTCCTGCCGGACGGTTTCCGATCTGTTTTACATCCACTGTGATACGTCCGTTGTGATCGAAGCTGTCCTTAGATTCTTCGTAGGAACGCTCGGTTTCCCAACGGTTATTTTCATCCTCAACTGCACGTTTGATGCACTCCTGAAGCTTTGCATCAAGCTCTTCAAGCTCCTTTAAGCCGTTGGAACGGATATCGACAAGCATGGAACACTCATACGCGATGGCATTGATGGAGGTTCCGCCGTTTACGACACCGACGGAGAAGGTAGTCTTCGGTTCTCTCGGGGTGCGGAGCTCAGAGATATAGGAGATGGCGCGGCCCATGGCAAAGATCGGGTTTACAAGACCGAAGGCGCCGAAGGAATGTCCCCCCGGTCCGCCGTGGCAGATCAGGCAGCCTGCACCGTCAACGGAGATAAAACCGTCAACCTTGTCGGCGTTTTTCGAGAAGAAGTGGCGCATGCCGCGGAGGTCTCCGAGACCTTCCTCACCGACGTTGCCGCCGATAATGATATCTCCGACCGGTTTTAAGCCGGATTCTTTGATGGCTCTTGCCAGCGTAAGGATCTCAGCCAGTCCGCGGGTATCATCGCCGATTCCGGGTGCGTAGATCTTTGTTCCTTCGCGTTTCACCGGGAGCGGAGTTTCCGGCGGGAATACAGTGTCCAGATGAGCGGAGACATAGAGAGTCGGACCGTTTCCGGTTCCATGGATATGGGCGTACACGTTGTGGACCTCGTCCATCACCGGATCGAGACCTGCCTCGGTCAGAAGCTCTTTAAAACGGATCGCGCGCTTCTCCTCAAATGGGCTGAAGGAGGAGATCTGAACAAGCTCGATCTGCTGGTCGATGGTGTGCGCTTCATCCTGTTTCAGGTATTCGAAGGCGTGAGCCATCTTGTCGGACGTTATAAGTGTCTGAATCGCTTCTTTCATGTGGGAACCATCCTTTCGATTTGTATATGATAGAAATATCATAGCGCGAAAAAGAAAATTTGTAAATAAAACAGAGAAAGCTAATAATTCTGTAAGTATAGTTTATATAGGAAATATCGTCAGATAACAAAAGGGAAAAGAGGGCAGAAAAAAAGTATCGGTTTGAATGAGCCGGGAGTAAAAAATAAAAAGGACGGGGAAATGTGTGCGGGACAGGCTGTAGAAAAAATAAAAAGCAGGTTCTGAAACGATAGCGGAGATGAACCGCATACCGGAGCAGAACCTGCAAGTTTACGTTTTATTCCAGATGGTTACACTTAGTTACTTTTACTGATCATTTGTAAGCTTCATCTTATCAAAGAGATAGAAGATCAGGCTTAAAATCATGCCGACAACACATGCAAGGACCATACCTGTGAGCTGCACATTGCCGAAATTCACCTTGATCCCGGAGAGGCCGGTTACAAAGATCACGGCAGTCAGGGCCTGATTCCTGTTTTTGCCGTAGTCGACCTTGGAGTCGACCAGAATGCGGAGGCCGGAGGTTCCGATCATACCGTAGAGCAGGAAGGAGATTCCGCCGATGACCGGTCCCGGGATCGTCTGGATCAGGGTCGATAATTTCCCGATAAAGGAGCAGATGATGGAGATCACGGCTGCTCCGGCGATGACCTGAACACTGTAAACCTTTGTGACAGCCATAACGCCGATGTTCTCACCGTAGGTGGTCGTCGGTACGGAACCGATGAGTCCGGAGACCATGGTGGAGAAGTTGTCACCAAAGATGCTGCGGTGAAGTCCCGGATCCTTTAAGAGGTCGCGGCCAACGATCTTACTTGTTACGACCTGATGTCCGATATGTTCGGAGGTGATGACAAGGATGACCGGCATGATGATCATGATCGCTTCCATATTAAATTTTGGAGCGGTGAAGTTCGGGATCGCAAAGATCGGGGCAGCGGCAACCGCAGAGAAATCAACGATCCCACATGCAACGGCAGCGACATATCCGGCGATCACGGCGATCAGGATCGGGATAACAGATAAAAATCCCCGGAACAGGACAGAACCGAAAACGGCAAAGCCAAGTGTTACGAGGAACACGATCAGATTCTTCGGATCAATGGTCTCGTCCAAGAGTCCCGCATTGCTTGCCGCGCTGGAAGAGAGCTCCAATCCGATCAGGGCTACGACCGGCCCCATGGCAGCAGGCGGGAGAACGACGTCGATCCATTTATATCCGATCTTATAAATGATGAATGCGAGGATACATCCGACGAAACCGACGGCAACGAATCCGCCGAGGGCATATTCATAACCGAATTTTGCGATCACGATGCCGGCCGGGGCGAGAAATGCGAAACTGGAACCGAGATAGGCGGGAGCTTTTCCCTTTGTGATAAAGATAAACATGAGAGTTCCGACACCGTTCATGAAAAGAACGATCGCGGGATTGATTCCGAATAAGAACGGAACGAGAACGGATGCGCCGAACATGGCGAACATGTGCTGGATGCTCAGGGGGATCAGAAGGTTAAAGGGAACCTTTTCGTCCACCTGAATGATCTTATGGCTTTCCATACGGGACCTCCTTAGGTGATGAGTAGTTTTTAGTATTTGCGCCTGCCTATGGATTTACGGGTTCAGGCATTTTTTCTATTCTATCACATTCTTGTTATTTGTCCAGAAAAATCAGGGGGAAATCGCAGGAAAGGATATGCAGTTAACGAATTTCAGGGCTTCCGCTCTTGACAAAGCTCCGGAATCTCCATATAATGACCCATATAGCCGCGTTAAAGCATGCGGTATATAATGGAAAAGCGATGAAGGGAACAAGTAGGGAAATGACCTGCTCCGCACAGAAAGCTGCCGGTGGATGAGAGGCGCGCGGACTTCTTTTTCTGAATACATCCTGGAGCTGCACACCGAAAGAGGAAACCGGATATTCCAGCGGAACGCGAGTAGGCTGTGACGGAACTGGCACCCGTTAGAAATGCCGGGGTCTTTTATGATGAGGACTCCATGAGCCGGAGCGTGCGAGCGTTTCGGGAACATCAGGTGGTAACACGAGCGTATGCCTCGTCCTTTTGGGAAACAAGGGACGGGGCTTTTTTGTACCTGTAAGGAGAATGTTCAGTGCCGGAATTGGCGGGTTGGACAGAGACTGAAAGAGTCAGGCAGCAGGAGAAAGAGCGTTTCGTCCGGATAGCAGGTCTTCATATAGAGACCAATACAGGCGGAAGAAACGAATATCCGCAGAAAATTACAGAAAAGGAGTAAACAAAAATGGGAGTTTACGAAGAGTTACAGGCCCGCGGACTGATCGCGCAGGTCACAAACGAAGAAGAGATCCGTAAAATGGTAAACGAGGGAAGGGCCGTATTCTACATCGGCTTTGACCCGACCGCGGACAGCCTTCATGTCGGACATTTCATGGCACTCTGCTTAATGAAACGTTTACAGATGGCAGGAAACAAGCCGATCGCGCTGATCGGCGGCGGTACCGCTATGATCGGCGATCCGTCCGGACGTACTGACATGCGTCAGATGATGACAAAAGAAACCATCAACCACAACTGTGAATGCTTCAAGAAACAGATGTCACGTTTCATCGATTTCTCCGATGGCAAAGCGCTCATGGTAAACAATGCAGACTGGCTTCTTGGTCTGAACTATGTAGAAGTTCTCCGTGATATCGGACCGCACTTCTCCGTAAACCGTATGCTGACCGCAGAGTGCTACAAACAGCGTATGGAACGTGGATTAAGCTTCCTTGAGTTTAACTACATGATCATGCAGAGTTACGATTTCTATGAATTATTCCAGAGATACGGCTGCAACATGCAGTTCGGCGGCGATGATCAGTGGAGCAATATGTTAGGCGGTACCGAGCTGATCCGCAGAAAGCTTGGCAAGGACGCACACGCAATGACCATCACCCTGCTGTTAAACTCCGAGGGCAAGAAGATGGGTAAGACCCAGTCCGGCGCTGTATGGCTGGATCCGAACAAGACATCCCCGTTCGAGTTCTACCAGTACTGGAGAAACGTAGCCGATGCCGATGTATTAAAGTGCCTGCGTATGCTGACCTTCCTGCCGCTTGAGCAGATCGATGAGATGGACAAATGGGAAGGCAGCCAGTTAAATACTGCAAAAGAGATCCTGGCTTACGAGCTGACCAAGCTGGTACACGGCGAGGAAGAGGCTGAGAAGGCACAGGCAGCAGCGAAAGCACTGTTCTCCAGCGGAAATGCAGCCAATATGCCGACCTACGAACTGACTGAGGATGATTTCAACGGTGATGAGATCGATATTCTCTCCATCCTGCAGAAATCCGGTCTGGCTCCGTCCCGTTCCGAGGCAAGAAGAAATGTCGAGCAGGGCGGCGTATCTGTAGACGGAAACCAGGTAAAAGATATCAAGGCAGTCTTCACGAAGGATCAGCTCGCTGGCGAAGGAATGGTTGTCAAGAGAGGTAAGAAGAACTTTAAGAAGGTTGTTTTAAAATAAGTGGAGATGTTCCGCCAGAATCTTCACCCCATACAAATCAGAATCACGCCGCCGGCGATCTCTGCCGGGCTTTCAAGCGAAGCCCGGAGAGATGTCCGGCGGCGGTTCCGATCATGGAGAGAAGCAGAGCAAATCCGAAACCATATCTTACATTCACTCCCACAAAAATTACCCAAATTTTACATAAACGATACCAAAATATGATTTCTGTAAATCCAGGAATCTTTTATACTGCGTACTGTAAGAAATCAAGGATAAAAAACTCTGAGAGAAAAAAGAGAGAGGAAAGAGGAATTTTATTATGAAGAAAAATGTTCAGAAAACAATCGCAGTATTAGGAGCAGCCGTTCTGGCAACTGGAATGGTAGGATGTGGTTCCAGCAATACAAATACAAGTGCAGCAGACACAAGCGCAGAGAGTGATGCAGCAGCAGATACAACCGAGAACAGCGCAGATGCAGCAGATTTAAGCGGTTCCATCACATTAGCAGGTTCTACCTCGATGGAGAAATTTGCAAACGCACTGGCAGAAACCTTCATGGAGAAATATCCGAACGTAACCGTACAGGCTGAATTTACCGGCTCTTCCGCAGGTATCGAGTCTGTACTGGCAGGTCAGTGTGATGTCGGTGATTCTTCCAGAGCATTAAAGGATGATGAGAAAGCAAAAGGTGCCGTTGAAAATATCGTAGCTATCGATGGTATCGCCGTTGTCGTTGACCCGTCCAACGCGGTAGATGGTCTGAGCAAGGATGACCTGACCGGCATTTACGACGGAAGCATCACAAACTGGAAAGATGTAGGCGGCAGCGATATGCCGATTGTCGTAGTCGGACGGGAAGCAGGTTCCGGTACAAGAGGCGCATTTGAGGAGCTTCTGGGTCTGGAAGATGCCTGCAAATATGCAAACGAGCTGGATTCCACCGGTGCAGTTATGGCAAAAGTAGCATCTACACCGGGTTCCATCGGATATGTTTCTCTGGATGTAGTCGATGATACCGTTAAGGCAGTTAAACTGGATGATGTAGAGCCGACGGAGGAGAACATCAAGGCAGGCAGCTATTTCTTAAGCCGTCCATTCGTTATGGCAACCAAGGGAGAAATTTCTGAGCAGAACGAGCTGGTACAGGCGCTGTTTGACTATGTATACTCTGCAGAAGGCGATGACCTGATTAAATCGGTAGGTCTGATTACTACGAAGTAAGAAACTGCATCGGAATTTGTGAATGTGGATAAAATTACCGGTGGAAACCGGTAAGGATAGAAAAATCAGTAATTCACGAATACATATAATATTGAATAGATTCAAATAATATCGAGTCGCTTGCAGTCAAGCCGCAGAAAGGAAACTCTGCTTTGACCGAAAGCGGCTCGCTGTTCAATCCGAGACAGGAGAGACATATGCACGAAAAGAAATTTACCATTTTTGGAAGCCATGCCACGAAATCAGCGGTAGAGAGGGCAGCGGAAATTATTTTTACCGCCTGCGGCCTGCTGGCGGTGGTGGCAGTTTTTTCAATTACCTTATACATGATTATCAGCGGTACCCCGGCACTTTTTAAGGTGGGTGTTCCGGAAATCTTATTTGGAACCGTCTGGAAGCCGACTGGAAATCCGGCGTCTTTCGGAATTCTCTACGTTATTTTAACTTCCATCGTCGGAACCTTTCTGGCGATCCTGATCGGTGTTCCGATTGGGCTGTTTACCGCTATCTTTCTGGCAGAGGTTGCACCGCCGAAGGTAGCGGCAATGGTCCGCCCGGCAGTTGAGCTTCTGGCAGGTATTCCGTCGGTTATCTACGGACTCTTAGGAATTTTGATTTTAAATCCCCTGATGTATAAGCTGGAAATGAAAATCTTTGCCGGTTCCACGACGCATCAGTTTACCGGCGGTGCGAACCTGATATCGGCGGTTCTGGTTCTGGCAATCATGATTCTTCCGACCGTCATCAATATCAGCGAGGCGTCGCTTAGGGCAGTCCCGAAACATTTAAAAAGCGCATCGCTGGCGCTCGGTGCAACGCATATCCAGACGATTTTCAAAGTAATCGTTCCGGCGGCGCACTCCGGCATCATCACGGCGGTGGTTTTAGGCTGCGGACGTGCGATCGGGGAGGCAATGGCGATCAGCCTGGTATCTGGAAGTTCAGTCAATCTGCCGCTTCCATTTAACTCCGTCCGTTTCCTGACAACCGCGATCGTGGCGGAAATGTCTTATTCAGAGGGACTTCACCGGGAAGTGCTCTTTACCATCGGTCTGGTGCTGTTCGTATTTATCATGTTTATCAACACGGTGCTCAGCCGGATGTTTGTGAAGGAGGGCGGCGCAAATGACCGATAATAGTATGAAAAGTATTTACCAGAAGCGCACCCGCATCGGGGATAATATCTTAAAAGTGTTGATTTATCTGGCAGCTGGCGTGGCGATCGCGCTGTTAGTTGGCATCATGGGGTATGTGTTTGTGCGCGGCCTGCCGCAGGTTTCCTGGCAGCTTCTGTCCACGGTGCAGAGCTCCCTCAAGGGCACCTTTGGTATTCTGGGAAATATCATCAACACGATTTACATCATTGTAATTACCCTTATCATTGCAGCGCCGATCGGAATCGGCTCCGCCATTTATCTGAACGAATACGCAAAGCCGGGAAAACTGGTGCGGACGATTGAATTTACAACCGAGATCCTGTCCGGTATTCCGTCGATTATTTTTGGTTTGTTCGGTATGGTCTTTTTCGGAATGACGCTGAAGCTGGGCTATTCGGTTCTGACCGGATCCTTCACGCTGACCCTGATGGTGCTTCCGCTGATTACGCGGAACACACAGGAAGCACTAAAAACCGTTCCGGACAGCTACCGCAGCGGCGCACTGGGAATCGGTGCAACGAAATGGTATATGATCCGGACGATCCTGCTGCCGAGTGCGGCACCGGGTATTCTGACCGGCGTCATCCTTTCGATTGGCCGTATCGTGGGCGAGTCGGCGGCGCTTCTGTTTACTGCCGGAAGCGGCTTCCAGCTTCCGAAAAACCTGTTTGGAAAACTGTTTGAGTCGAGCGGCACGCTGACCATCCAGCTCTACCTGTCGATGCAGAAAGCAAAATACGATCAGGCGTTTGGAATCGCGGTCGTGCTTCTGATTATCGTGCTGGTAATCAACCTGCTGACGAGATTTTTGACCAACCGGTTTGATGTGACAAAATTAAAATAAAGTAAAAAATGAGGAAATGATATGGAGACAAAAATTTCTACGTCGGATTTGAATCTGTACTATGGAAACAATCATGCATTAAAAAATATCAATCTGGATATATATGAAAATCAGATCACAGCGTTTATCGGACCGTCCGGCTGCGGCAAGTCTACCTATTTAAAAACATTGAACCGCATGAACGATCTGGTGCCGAATGTAACAATCAATGGAAAGGTGTGGATCGACGGCGAGGATATCTATGATCCGAAGGTTGATACGACGCTTCTTCGCAAGAAGGTCGGCATGGTATTTCAGCAGCCGAACCCATTTCCGATGAGTATTTATGACAATATCGCGTATGGACCGCGGATTCACGGCATTAAGGGAAAAGCAGAGCTGGACGCGATTGTGGAGAAGAGTCTGCGCGGCGCGGCCCTGTGGGATGAGGTCAAGGATCGCCTGAAACGTTCTGCACTGGGACTTTCCGGCGGACAGCAGCAGCGTCTCTGCATCGCGCGTGCGCTGGCGGTTGAGCCGGAGATTCTCCTGATGGATGAGCCGACCTCGGCACTGGACCCGATTTCCACGCTGAAAATCGAGGATCTGATGGGCGAGCTTAAGAAGAATTATACCGTTGTCATCGTTACCCACAATATGCAGCAGGCGACCCGTATTGCGGACTACACGGCATTTTTCCTGGTGGGAGAGGTAGTCGAGTATGCACCGACGACGGATCTGTTCTCGCATCCGCGGGAGAAGAAGACGGAAGACTATATTACCGGACGGTTTGGATGATAACCGGATGGTTGGAAATTTGGAATGGGTAGAAAATCAGGCAGGAAACAACATAAACGGAGGAGATGCGGGATGGCGACAAGAGAAACATTTTTACAGGAGTTAAAGAACCTGAATCAGGAAGTAATCACGATGAGTCAGATGGTGCAGGATGCGATTGACAGCAGCTTTCAGGCTCTCAGCGAACATAATACGGAATTGGCAGACAAGATAATCAAGGGAGACCGCGATGTGGACAATATGGAACGAAAGATCGAGACACACTGCCTGATGCTGATGTTAAAGCAGCAGCCGGTCGCCAGCGATCTGCGCCATATCTCGACGGCACTGAAGGTAGTGACCGATCTGGAGCGGATGGGCGATCAGGCAGCGGATATTGCCGATCTGTCCCTGCGCTTAGAGGCAGCGGATTACGGTCTTGTGAGCAAACACCTTCCGGCGATGGTGGCAAATGTAAAAACGATGGTTAAAGATGCAATTCGCGCTTTCATCGAGCGCGATACCGAAACCGCAGAAACCTTTGAGCAGAGAGATGACCTGATTGATGCCTTTTTTGAGCGTGTCAAACGGGAAGTCATCGAATTTCTGAAAAAAGATGGAGACAAATCCGATGTGGCGGTGGATGTGTTGATGGTTGCCAAGTACCTGGAGCGAATCGCCGATCACGCGGTCAATGTGTGCGAGTGGACAGAGTTCTCGGATACGGGGGCCGTGGGGGATGTGATGATTCTCTAGGTTTAATTAAAATCCGGGCATGAAAAATGAAAATTAGATGCCTGGATTTTTTCCGTTCCGCATAAAATACATAGAATATGTGGAAATAACGTGGAGTGTGATATATCATGCGTGATATAGTGCTGGAACTTTTAAGTTCATACGGATATGCGGGAATGTTTGCCCTGATTCTAATTGAGAATTTGTTTCCGCCGATCCCGTCGGAAGTGATTTTAACCTTTGGTGGATTTATGACAACATATACACGGATGAACATAGCCGGGGCAGTTCTGGCAGCGACGGCGGGCTCGGTGCTGGGGGCGCTGATTCTGTATGAGCTGGGGCGGCATATTCCCGTGCAGAAGTTTTATGCATTTTTGGGCGGGGCATGGGGAAAACGACTGGGAGTAGAAGTGGAAGATGTGAAAGATGCAGACGGATGGCTGGAGAGAACGGGACGGTCAGCCGTCTTTTTTTGCCGGTTCGTTCCGATCATCCGAAGCCTGATCTCGATTCCGGCGGGGATGGCAAAGATGGAACTGCTGCCGTTTCTCCTTCTGACAACAGCGGGCAGCCTTATCTGGAATACGGTGCTCATCGGAGCCGGCGCGGTGGCGGGGGCATCGTGGGAACGTATTCTGGTGCTGTTAAAAACATATTCCCGCTTCGCCGTGATGGGAGCGGGAATCTTGGGATTTGCGGTGGCGTGTGTGTATTTTCGGAAACGATAACAACAGGAGAGTGAAAATTCATGCAGAAAGAGTTTATTCATTCAAGTAAAAATATATCGTGTCATTCTTTACTTCCAGCCGTGCCGTCCCATCGATCACCAGCTGTTCCAGATATGGGCGCAGGTGGCGTTCCTGACGGATGAGCTGGTCGTAGGTACCGATGTGCATTCCGATCAGGCGTCGGCTTTCCTGATAAAATTCATCACGCGTCATCGGTCTCTGCAAAAGCTTTGCCAGCTCTGCGAGACGCAGACGGACAAGATCCATATTTTTGTCCGCCAGTTCCCGGATATTGCCATCAAATGGACCTTTGTGTGATAAAATCCAGTGCTGGTAAGGCAGTTTTGTGATTGCTTCCTTGCTTTTCAGATCCAGACCGACGTGGTCGCAGTATGGAAGCTTGACGTGACGCAGGACATTTTCGGTTAAAAGCGCGTCCCCGGCAAAGCAGACGCCGTCCGGTGTGCCGATGACGATGTGGTCGAGGGAATGCCCTGGCAGATGGTGAACCGGGAAGGTTACGCCGCAGAGTGTCACGGAAGTATCCTCCGGCTGGATGATACAGTCAACCGGGCAGCGCTGCTCGGTGTCGATGGAAATCTTTTCCTCCTCGGAGCGCCCGAAATAATTGGTATACCGTTCCAGCGCCGCCTGGGAGGCGATCAGCCCGGCTTCGCCAAGCGACATAGCCAGTGGAATCTGAAAGGCTTCGCGCAGGCGTTTGCTGTTTCCATGATGGTCGATGTGCGCGTGGGAAACGATCAGCCCCGCCGGGGTCAGCCCGGCGTCTTTCAGAGAGCCGACCAGCTCGTCATATTCCTTTGAGTAACCATTGTCAAACAGGATGCAGCGGGTGTCGTCGATGCGGTAGACGCCGACGGCTGTTTTGCCAAGCAGGCAGTCTGTATTTCCAGAAACGTGTATGAGTTCCACGGAAAGAGTCCTCCTTTTATCATGAATAACACAAAAAGCGACGGCTGAGATATCTCCGCTGTCGCTTTTTAAGAATGCGTCTGATAGGAATCGAACCTACGCCTCAGGCTCCGGAGGCCGGCGCTCTATCCACTGAGCTACAGACGCATTACTTGTATGATACTATAATATTTAGAAAATTGCAAGTTTTTTTTCGGAAATACCGCTTGCCGAGTAACCAAATCGCCGCTATAATATTAACAATCGAATAAGTCAGGAGGCGGTCGGGTGGGAGAACCGAAAAAGAAACCGGGACGCAGCCGGAAGAACGGAACGGACTGGGAACTGCGCCGCTATGTGATGCTGCTTGCGGCGGTGATTGTATTGATTCTGATTGGCGCGGTGGCGATGTTTTCCGGGAAAATAACAAACATTCTGGGGAAAAAGGATGGCTTACCGGCAGAAATGGTGGATACAGGCGGATCTGGAATGGTGATTGAGCCGGACACGAAAGAATATATTCAGGACTTTGGCGGATGTATTCTGACAGAGAATGGCGAGCCGGGGATCACAGAGTTGATGAATACTTATTTTCAGGCGGTTTCCGACTGTGATATGGATACGTTTGTGAAGTTGTTTACCTCACAGGATACGAGTGAGGAAGAACACTACCGTCAGGAATTTGAAGAACAGAAGCAGTACATTTCCGGGTACCAGAATGTGAAATGTTATACGACGCCGGGGCTTAGGGACGGCGAGATGGCAGCGTATGTGTATTATGAGATTTTGTATACGGGCGTGGAGACACCGGCACCGAGTCTGGTGCGGATCTATGCGATCCGGGCGGAGGACGGAAGCTGGCAGATCGACGACGGGAAAATGTCCGAAGAACTGACGCAGTATTTTGAAGAGCTGTCGGTCAATGAGGATGTGCGCCTTCTCAGCAAGCAGACGGATGAAGCAATGGATGCGGCGATGGAGCAGGATGAAGCGCTGAAAGAGCGCGTGGAATTTATGAAACAGGGCGCATCTTATATGCAGGAGGAGTCAGAACCGGCTGCGTCAAATCCTTAAAATGCTTTATTGAATTCGTCTGGCTGTAAAAATAAAGTTTTTAAGGTATGGAAAGCTGAAAAGCGGATATGCCGGAGTATAGAGAAATAGTTGATAGCATATAAGATATAAAACTAATTGATTTATATAAAGCGAAAGTACAGATATAGAAAGACAAAGAGGCACAAAGAATGGATGTAAAAGATTTTTATTATGATTTACCGCAGGAGTTAATTGCACAGGATCCGCTGGAAGATCGTTCTTCTTCCCGGCTTTTAGTGCTGGATAAAAAGACGGGTGAGATGCAGCATAAGGTGTTTAAGGATATTGTCAATTATCTTCATCCGGGCGATTGCCTGGTGATCAATGACACAAAGGTTATCCCGGCGCGTCTGATCGGAAGCAAGGAGGGAACGGATGCACACATCGAGATTCTTCTTCTGAAACGCCGTGAGAACGATATCTGGGAGACGCTGGTAAAGCCGGGCAAAAAGGCAAAGCCGGGAACAGTGATTAATTTTGGCGACGGTCTGTTAAAGGGAACCGTTATTGATGTGGTAGAGGAAGGAAACCGGCTGATCCAGTTCTCCTACGAGGGTATTTTCGAGGAGATTCTCGACCAGCTCGGCCAGATGCCGCTGCCGCCATATATCACACACCGTCTGCAGGACAAGAACCGCTATCAGACGGTTTATGCGGAACACGAAGGATCGGCGGCTGCACCGACAGCAGGTCTGCATTTCACGAAAGAACTGCTGGCACAGATTCAGGAAATGGGCGTCAAGATCGCGCACGTCACACTTCATGTGGGTCTGGGAACCTTCCGGCCGGTCAAGGTTTCGAATGTACTGGATCATCATATGCACTCGGAGTTCTATCGTATCGAGGAAGATGCCGCCAACATGATCAATGAGACGAAGAAAAATGGCGGACGCATTATCTGTGTCGGTACGACAAGCTGCCGGACGATTGAATCCGCAGCGGCTGAGGACGGCACGATCCGCGCGTGCAGCGGCTGGACCGAGATCTTCATCTATCCGGGTTACAAGTTTAAGATTCTGGACTGCCTGATCACGAACTTCCATCTGCCGGAGTCCACTCTGGTGATGCTGGTATCGGCACTGGCAGGCAGAGAACATGTGCTGGCGGCTTATGAAGAGGCAATCCGCCAGAGATACCGCTTCTTTAGTTTTGGGGATGCGATGTTTATTCAGTAAGCAGGATATGTGTTTAAGAAAGACTCATAGTGAACGTGCTATGGGTCTTTTTATTTCATAGGAAAGTGTACCCTATGAAACATTCTTTATTCTTTCGAAAACTGTTTGAACCCCATGGACGAAAATGTTATAATTTTTATACTTTGGTTGCCGGAATCCTACGGCACAATAAATCGAAATGAGATGAATAAAATGCAAAAAAATCAAAATGATAAATCATACAAGAGAGCAAAGCCAAGTGAAAAGCAGGAATCCCAGATTCCAGCGGAAGGTATCCGTTTAAACCGCTTTTTAAGCGATGCAGGCATCTGTTCCAGACGTGAGGCGGATCGACGGATCGCGGACGGGCGTGTGACGATCGATGGGCGCGTGGCAGAGGTCGGGCAGAAGCTGATGCCGGGACAGCGCGTGGCGTGCGATGGCGTAGCGGTGTCCGGCAAGGATGCGCCGGTGCTTTTAGCGGTCAATAAGCCGCGGGGGATTGTCTGCACGACTTCTGATAAAGATCGGGCAGAAAATATCGTAGAATTTTTAGATTATCCGGTCCGGATTTACCCGATCGGGCGTCTGGACAAGGATTCAGAAGGGCTGCTTCTCATGACGAATGAGGGCGAACTGGTGAACCGGATTCTCCGGGCGCGGTACGGACATGAGAAGGAATATCTGGTAACGGTGGATAAACCCATTGATAGTGAGTTTGTCCGGAAGATGAGCGCAGGAGTGAAGATTTTAGATACGGTTACCCGTCCCTGTGAGGTGGAAAAGACCGGGAAGACGAGTTTCCGGATCATCCTGACCCAGGGACTCAACCGCCAGATCCGCCGGATGTGCGAGGCGCTGGGGTACCAGGTGCAGACGTTAAAACGCGTCCGGATGCTGAACATTACGCTGGATGGGCTGAAAACAGGCGAGTACCGGGAAGTGACAGCGGCAGAGAGACAGAAATTAGAAGATATTTTGAACGGAAAGAAGAATGTCTGAGACAATGTTGTCTGGCAGTCAGTGCAGGTTCACATATGAGGTTGCATAGAAATGCTTGAAAACGCATTCAGAGGCAGTTGGAGAGAGCGATGGGAAAGGTGGAGTCAGATAGATGGCAGAGGACAAGACAAAACGGATACGGGAGCTGATTGGGACGCTGCGGGCAGCAGGGCGCGCCTATTATCAGGAGAGCCGGGAGATCATGAGCAACTTTGAGTATGATAAGCTTTATGATGAACTGGTTTCATTGGAGAAAGAGACGGGAATTGTGTTTGCGAACAGCCCGACGCAGAATGTAGGATATGAGGTAGTCAGTGCGCTTCCGAAGGAGCGCCATGAGAAACCGATGCTTTCGTTAAATAAGACGAAGAGCGTGGAAGAGCTGGCAGACTGGCTCGGCGGGCAGACCGGGCTTTTATCCTGGAAGATGGACGGTCTGACGATCGTTCTGACCTATCAGAATGGAACACTTGTCAAGGCGGTTACGCGTGGAAATGGTGAGATCGGCGAGGTTATCACGGCAAATGCAAAGGCGTTCGTCAATGTGCCGTTAAATATTTCCTACCAGGGTGAGCTTATCCTGCGCGGCGAGGCGATCATCCGGTATTCGGATTTTGAGAAGATCAATGAGCAGATCGAGGATGTCGATGCGAAATATAAGAATCCGCGAAACTTATGCAGCGGTTCGGTGCGTCAGTTAAACAGCGAAATCACAGCGCAGAGACATGTCCATTTTTATGCGTTCAGCCTTGTAAAGGCGGATGGCATTGATTTCAAAAATTCGCGGAAAGAGCAGTTTGAATGGCTGAAAACACAGGGATTTGAGGTCGTAGAGTACCATGAGGTGACAAAAGAGACGCTGCCGGAGACGGTCAAAATGTATTCTGAGGCGATTGCGGAAAATGATACGCCGTCGGATGGACTGGTGCTTTTGTATGATGATATTGCCTACGGCCAGTCGCTGGGGCGGACGGCAAAATTCCCGCGCGATTCGATCGCATTCAAGTGGGCGGATGAGATTCAGGAGACGAAGCTTCTCTATATTGAATGGAGCGCGTCGAGAACGGGGCTGATTAACCCGGTGGCAGTATTTGAACCGGTTGAGCTGGAGGGAACGACGGTCAGCCGCGCCAGTGTCCACAACATCAGCATCATGGAGGCGCTGGAGCTGGGGGCAGGAGACCGGATTACGGTTTATAAGGCAAATATGATCATTCCGCAGATCGCGGATAACCTGACGCGCAGCGGCGTCCGGGATATTCCGGAGGCATGTCCGGTGTGCGGCGGTCAGACGGAGGTGCGCCAGCTCAACGATGTAAAATCACTCTACTGCACGAACCCGGACTGCCAGGCGAAGAAGATCAAGAGTTTTACTCTTTTTACAAGCCGCGATGCGTTAAATATTGCGGGACTTTCAGAGGCGACGCTGGAGAAATTTATCGGCGTCGGCATGATTCATGAGTATGCGGACATTTTCCATCTGGACCGCCATCAGGAAGAGATCGTTGAGATGGACGGATTCGGGCAGAAATCGTATGACAATCTGATTGCGGCGGCTGAGAAAGCGTCCCACACGACCCTGCCGAGAATGGTGTACGGTCTGGGCGTTGCAGGCATCGGTCTGGCAAATGCCAAGATGATTTGCCGTCATTTTAAAAATGATTTTGAGGCGATGCGCCATGCCACCGTGGAAGAGCTGGTCGAGATTGATGGAATCGGGGAAGTTCTGGCGCAGGCGTGGACGGCATTCTTTTCGGATGGAAAGAATAATGCGATCGTCGATCATCTGCTGGCGGAGCTGACCTTTGAGGCAGGAGACGAAGAAAGCAGCGAGGGTGCAGATGAGGCATTCGCCGGGATGAATTTCGTCATTACCGGTTCGCTGGAACATTTCAAAAACCGGAAAGAGCTGCAGGAGCTGATTGAGCGCCGCGGCGGCAAGGTGACCGGAAGCGTGACGTCCAAGACGAATTATCTGATCAATAATGATGTGGCGTCGTCGTCCTCGAAGAATAAGAAGGCGCGGGAATTGGGGGTGCCGATTCTTTCGGAGGAGGAGTTCCTAAAGCTATAAGAAAGATGAAAAAATCGGACGCCAGGCAGATATAAAAGCTACAGAAAACGCTTGCGCTCTTGCGTTTTTATATCTACCTGGCTGTGTTTGGCTGGCTTTTTTGTGTAGCTTGTGTTATGATTAGGAATGCTGATATAGTTTTTTTTCTGTATCTAGGAATGAATCATATCGGCATATATAGAATCTAAAAATTCACATGAATTTTTATAAAAAGGGGATATACAATCATGCCAATTAAAATACAAAAGGATCTTCCTGCAAAGGCGATTTTGGAATCGGAGAATATATTTGTGATGGATGAGGATCGGGCGATGAGCCAGGATATTCGTCCGCTTGAGATTTTGATTCTGAACCTGATGCCGATCAAGGAGGATACGGAGACGCAGCTTCTGCGGGCACTTTCGAATACGCCGCTGCAGGTGGACTGTTCATTCCTGATGCTGGAAACGCACGTTTCGAAAAATACATCACAGACGCATCTGAATAAGTTTTATGTGACGTTTGACGAGATCCGCCGCAAGCGCTTTGATGGTATGATTATTACCGGCGCGCCGGTGGAGAATATGGAGTTTGAGGAGATCAACTACTGGGACGAGCTGACGAAGATCATGGAGTGGAGCAAGACGCATGTGACCTCGACGTTTCATATCTGCTGGGGCATGCAGGCGGGACTCTATTATCATTATGGAATTCAGAAACATCAGAGAAAGACAAAGCTTTCCGGCATTTACAGACATCGTCTTTTGAACCGGAAGATCCCGCTGGTCCGTAGTCTCGATGATTATTTTTACTGCCCGCATTCCCGTTACACGGAAGACCGGGAAGAGGATATTCTGAAACATCCGGAATTGCAGATTCTGGCGAAATCGGATGAGGCTGGCGTATTTCTGGTGATGAACCAGGATGGAAGCCAGATTTTCGTTCAGGGGCATCCAGAGTATGATCGCATGACGTTAAACAACGAGTACCACCGCGATCTGAAAAAAGGCTTAAATCCGCAGGTACCGTGCAACTATTACCCGGACAACGATCCATTTTCCATGCCGGTGCTGAAATGGAGAAATATGTCCAACACGCTGTACACGAACTGGCTGAATTACTATGTATACCAGATGACACCGTACGTGCTGAAAGAGGATGAGCAGGAATAAAAAGAGAAAAAGGCTGTCACATCAGGCAAATTTAAATTTGGTTCCATGGATTGGAAGCAGATTGAGTGCCTGGGGCGACAGCCTTTTCTAAAAGTTATAGAATAAAAACGATACTTTTTGATACTTAAAAGCGGATTGCCATTGACTTGTACGTATGAAAATGGGATAATGAACGCAGAGGTGATTGGTATGTTTAAAATTAATCCATACAGACCCGGAGCGGGCTTGATGCCGACGTATCTGGCTGGAAGAGATGCCGATATGGATGCGATCCGGGATTTGCTTGATGCCCTGAAATTGGGGATTCCGACCCAGTCGGTTATTTTCAGCGGTTTAAGAGGAGTGGGAAAGACCGTTCTTATCAATAAGCTTCAGGAAATTGCCGAAGAAAAAGGAATTTTTTGTAAACACATTGAGGTGGAAGAACGAAAAGATTTTATTTCTCAGATTGCAAGCTGTTCGCAGGCTTTTTTGCGTCAGATCAGTACTGCAGAAAAATTTAAATCACTGATACAGAAGCCATTGGATGCAATTAAATCTTTGATTGTTTCATTTGATCCAGATGGAAATACATTTTCGCTGTCGCTGCAGGAGCGGGAGCTGTATCGTACAAGTAACCTGACACAGAGTCTGACAGATGTATTTACGGCGTTAGGGGAAACGGCGTATAAGACGGAATCGCCGCTTTGTTTTTTTATTGATGAAATTCAGTATATGAAACCGGAAGAGCTGGGAGCTTTAATTGCGGCACTTCATCGGACCAATCAGCTTGGCTATCCTCTTATGCTGATTGGAGCTGGACTGCCTAAAATTTATGCCATGCTGTCGGAAGCAAAATCATATTCGGAACGGCTGTTTATTTATAAAGAGATAGATTCTCTGGATCGCGATCAGTCGATCGAGGCAATCCGGAAACCAGCGGAAAAATTAAATGTTTCCTATACGGACGAGGCGGTTGGAGAAATCATTGATATTACGAAGGGCTATCCATTTTTTATCCAGCAATTATGCCAGATTGTCTTTCAGAACACAGATGGAAAGCGGATCGATGAGAAACATGTGGAATCCTGCATTCCAGAATTTTTCCATAACTTAGATAATGGATTTTTTAAGGTGCGCTACGAGAGATGTTCGGAAGCGGATAAGAAGTTTATTTTTGCAATGGTCTCATGCGATAAACTGCCATGTACGATTTCAAATATTGCGCAGGTTATGCATAAGACGGTCAGTGCCATTTCTACGTCGAGAGCGCAGCTGATCAATAAAGGGATTATTTATGCAGTCCGCTATAAAGAATTGGATTTTACGGTACCAGAGTTCAGTGGATTTATAAGGAGACTTCCGGAATTTGGGGAGTGGGAGAAAGAAAATCAGGAAGAGCAGAAATAGGAAATCCACTCTTCTAGATTACGCGCGCAAGTCTTATATGCGTTCCATCTAAATTACCGGGCATGTTCCCGCATCAGCGCGATTTCCGCCGCATATCCATCCGGATCGTTCGGCGTTTCCAGATAGAAGGGAAGATGCTTTAACGCGGGATGCTGTACGACGCGGATCAGGGCTTCGGCTCCGATGTAACCTTCGCCGATGCGTGCATGGCGGTCTTTGTGAGCGCCAAGCGGATTCAGGCTGTCATTCAAGTGGATGGCGCGCAGCCGGGAAAGACCGATGACGCGGTCAAATTCGGTGAGAACCTCATCCAGGTGATTGACGATGTCATAGCCGCCATCCCAGATATGGCAGGTATCCAGGCAGACACCGAGATGGTCGGAGAGTTCAATGCGGTCGATGATTTCCCGAAGCTCTTCAAAGCGGCTGCCGACTTCACTTCCTTTTCCTGACATGGTTTCCAGAAGAACGGTTGTAGTCTGTTCCGGTTTCAAAATGGAATTTAACATTTCGGCAATGAAGGCAATGCCGGTTTCAACGCCCTGCTTTACATGGCTTCCCGGATGGAAATTATAGCAGTTTCCCGGTGTGTATTCCATGCGCGCCAGGTCATCCGCCATGGTGCGGCGGGCAAAGTCACGGATTCCCTCATCGGCAGAGCAGGCATTCAAGGTGTAAGGAGCATGGGCGAGAATTTTTTCAATCCCATGTTCTTTTGCAAATGAAAAAAATTTAGCAACATCTTCTGGATCGATGTCTTTGGCTTTGGCACCGCGCGGATTCCGGGTAAAAAACTGAAACGTATTGGCATTTATTTTGACCGCTTCCTTTCCCATGGCGAGATAGCCGCGGGAAGAGGAAAGATGACATCCAATTGTAAGCATGATTAGGAACCTCCGTATGTGTAGTAAATGATTTGTGTGATATCTGATGCTGCGGATTGACTTGGCAGCAGTGATATTGAAGCAGAGCCGAACGAAATGGCTGAACTTAGTATTTATGATAGACTTATGATAGCATAGAAGACGGTTAAGAGGGAAGCTGTATTATCAAATATAATTTTATAAAAGCAGTAAACAGGTTAGGATTAAAACGAGAATGGCATTGGAATCAGTTCGATGCCATTTTTTATATTTTTTTATGTAATAAAAGCAGTCCGCCCGCATACAAAAGACAGAGGCCCCCAGCCTGGAAAAGCACCGACGGAAACAGGTGCGGGAGTGTTTCAAACGTAAAAAGAGTGTGTAAAAGGTGATTTGACCTCTCAAGACCCTGCAGGATTCCAAGCGCTGTCAGGAGGCAGAAGACGGGCTTTACGATCCCTTGGCCAAGCGGCAGCCGGATGGGGACTTCGCAGGCGAGGGCGTGGATGTGGAGAAAGGCGAGCACCAGTTCGCTGATGAGAAGCGCCGCCAGATAGGCGAAAATTCCCCATCGCGGGATGGCGAAAAGGACGAGCGACAGGGTGAGAAGCATGGAAACCGTATGGTGGACGAAGACGGTTCCCGTTTTTCCAAGCCCGTTTAAAATACTTCCCATGGTGGTGGAGAGGTAGAGAAACGGGCAGAGCCAGGATAAAATCTGGATGAAACGTCCGGCATCGGCGTTGTGGTAAAAGGTTTCGCCCAGTGCTGGACCGAAGCGGGTGAAGAGCCCGACGCAGAGAATTCCCATGTACAGGCTGTATCGGAGCGCCATGGAGATGGTGTGTTCGATTTTGTCCGGCTGATTCTGCGCCTGCGCCTCCGAGACTGCCGGGAGCAGGACAACGGCGAGGGAATTGGTGATGGCGGAGGGAAAAAGAATAAAGGGGAGCGCCATGCCTGTGAGAACTCCGTAAATACTGACCGATTCAACCCGCGAGAGCCCGGAGAGGAGAAGCTGGTTCGGTACAAAGATGGCTTCGAGGCTTTGGAGAAAGCTGAGCGTGAGACGGTTAGCCATGAGCGGGAGTGCCAGGGCAAGAAGCGGGGAAAGCAGAGGGGTGGCGCTGATACGGGGCATGGCAGCTTCAGAGGATGGGGAGGACGGTTCCATCCGACGGGAAAGATTCGGATTGGAGTTGTTCGTGCCAGGCATCCTGGAAACCGGCTTTGAACTTCCATATACCAGCAGACAGAACACCGCCGATGCCGCTTCCCCGATCAACAGCCCCCAGACAGCCAGCAGCACCGTGATCGGAATCCTGTTCGTGCGGCAGACATGGACGATCAGCAGGACGGAGAAAATGCGGATGCACTGCTCGACCACCTGTGAAAATGCCGGGACTGCCGTCTTTTTGAGCCCATAATAATACCCGCAGCAGCAGGCATGGATCGCGCAGAAGGGGATGGAGAGGGCGAGTGCGGGCAGAAGCGGCGCACATTCGGGCGCCAGAAGGACGTGCGCGGCGAGAAAATCGGCAAAGGTGTAGATCAAAAAGGTCAGCGGCAGGGCGATTGAGAGCGAGAGCGCAAGGCTGACCCGCAAAAAGGCGCGTCCCTTTTCCGGGGAGGCGGCGGTCAGGCGGGAGAGTGAAGTCTGGATTGGACCGGCGCAGAGAGCAAATGCGATGCCATGTATGGGAAAAATCATCTGATATAAACCCAGACCTTCGGCGCCGATCGTCCGGGATAGAAAGATGCGGTAGAAAAAGCCGAGAATCCGGCAGAAAAATCCGACTGCCGTCAGGAGCAGGGTTCCGGTAATCAAAGGATGAAATCTTCGCATAGCAGATCTCCGGGGAGGGTATGTTAGAAAAGTATATGAAGAAATAGAAAAAAGTAGAAGAAAGCTGGACGATTATAAAATGTTGGGAAGTCTTCTTTTTTAGATCAAGAAACAAACGAATAGAGAAAAAGCAGGGATTTTTTACGTAAGATACAAAAATTAGCTGTATTTAATACATAAAATAACAGATGGACATTAAGGCGGGACAGGAATATACTAAAAACATCAAAAACAAAAGATTATGATGAAAAATAACAGGTTGGTAGGAAAGAGAGAGGAAGTATGCTGGAGGGAATTGTATTACTTGCATTTATCGCGGCGCTGGCAGGCTGCGTGTTTACCGGCGCGTCCGTGCTTTGGGCGTTGGCGGGTGGCTATCTGATTTTCTGTGCGTATGGCCTGATTCGGAAGCACAGCCTCGCGGAACTCGGAAAAATGTCGCTTTCCGGCGTTAAAACCGTCCGCAATATCCTGATGATTTTCGGACTGATCGGCTTTATCACAGCGCTGTGGCGGGCATCCGGCACGATTGCGGTGATCGTGTGCTGGTCGTCGAAGCTGGTGTCGCCGTCAGCATTTCTGCTGATCGCGTTCCTTCTTAACTGTATGGTGTCGATCCTGACCGGAACCTCCTTTGGAACCGGCGCGACGATGGGTGTTATCTGTATGGCGATGGGACGTGCGATGGAGCTTGACCCGTTCTGGATCGGAGGGGCGATTCTTTCGGGCATCTATTTTGGCGACCGCTGTTCACCGGTATCGTCCAGCGCGAATCTTGTCTGTGTGCTGACGAAGACGGATATTTATGAAAATATCCGCGAAATGATAAAGACATCCCTGGTGCCATTTGTGGCTACGTGTATTCTCTATTATATAGTGGGACGTTCCATGAGTGCCGGAAGTGGACGGATGGATGTGGAAGGGCTTTTTTCCAATAGTTTTGTGCTTCACTGGAGCGCGGTGATTCCGGCGGCGATCATTCTGGTGCTGTCCACTTTTCGCGTGGAAGTCAAGAAAACGATGCTGATCAGTATTATTCTGGCGGCATTTTTGAGCGTGGTGCTCCAGGGGCGGTCATTCGGGGAAATTTTACAGATGTGTCTGACCGGTTATCAGGCAAACGATCCGGCGATCAGCGCCATGATGAACGGCGGCGGTTTGAAATCAATGATTAAGGTGGCTGCGATTGTGAGCCTGTCCTCCTGTTATGCGGGAATTTTCGAGGGAACTGGGCTCTTGAAGCCGATTCAGGGGAAAATAGAGGCGCTGAGCCGGAAAATTACTCCGTTTGGTGCGACCTTTGCGGTGGCGGCAGTTGCTTCCATGATCGCTTGTAACCAGACGCTTTCGATCATGCTGACCCATCAGCTCTGCAAGGAAGGAAATCCAGATAATAAACGATTTGCAATCGATCTGGAAAATACGGCGGTTGTGCTGGCACCGCTGGTTCCGTGGTCGATCGCCGGAGCCGTTCCTCTGGCAGCCGTCGGTGCTCCGATTGAGAGTGTGGTGGTGGCGTCGTATCTGTACATACTGCCGATCTGGAGTTTTTTGGTTCGTCTCATAAGAAGGTCGTAGGAAAAGGAGGAAGAGCCATATGAATTTACTCGAACTTTGCAACCTACAGGGTTCCTTATTCCTGATGATACTGGCGGGTGAGGTACTGAAACGGCGCGGGATCATCAGCAAGGAAGGCGAAAAATGTCTGACGGATCTCTGCGTGAATATCGTGATTCCCTGCAATATTGTGAAATCGTGCCTGATTTCATTTGATGCTTCGATTTTTAAAACGTGCGGGTTGCTGTTGGCGGTTGGATTTGTCTTGCAGCTTGTCTGTGTGGCACTCAACAAAGTGCTGTTTAAGGAATATTCAGAGCAGCACCGGAAGGTGCTTCAATACTGTACGATCGTTTCCAACGGCGGATTCCTCGGAAACCCGGTTGCGGAAGGCGTATATGGAAGTATGGGACTTCTCTATGCATCCATTTTTCTGATTCCGATGCGCGTTGTCATGTGGTCGGCGGGTACATCCTATTTTGTTGGAGGCGGTTCTGACCGGAAAAAGGTATTGAAAAATGTCCTGACGCACCCGTGTCTGGTCGGTGTCTACATCGGTATGTTCCTGATGGCAACACAGCTGCAGCTTCCGGGCGTGCTGAAATCGACGGTTACCTACATTGGAAACTGTAACTCGGCGCTGACGATGTTTATTATCGGTACGATTCTGACCGATGTGAAACTTCGTGAGATTATTAATCCGACGGCCCTCAAATTCAGTGTGCTCCGTCTGTTCCTTCTTCCGCTTCTGGC
>OGCO01002560.1_pt1 | contig 23549 bp, 18 predicted proteins | sample 1570171 | NCBI WGS metagenome assembly OGCO01 (sample SAMEA4370583, study PRJEB24528) | human gut metagenome
GATACGCTCCGACATCAGAAAACTTGCAACAGGCTTTAACGGTTCATCAGCCACCGCCTGTATATCTTCTGCCCTGTCCGGCTCGCCCTCCTGTGCCTGTGCGCTCTGCTCTCCGTTTTCGTCCTCCGGCTCATCATCTCCCATATCCAACGCATTATCGCCCTTTTCGTCCATATTAAGAAGCGCATTTAACTCTGCAAGTCGCTCTAGCTTCTCCGCCAGTTCCTGCTCCTGTGCAAAAGGTTTCGTGACCTCCACCTTTGCGGTTTCAAGCTGATGTTCCACGTTAGAAAGCTTCTGCTCCACGTCTGTCATTTTCCCGGTCATTCCCTCTAACGCATTGGAAAGTCTTTGCAGATTTCCAAGCGGATCGGCTCCGATTTCCACCTCATGGCTCAGACTTCCTTTTAAGCTGATCGTAAACTTTGAGAAGAACGAGTCAAAGGACACGCTCATCTTAAATCCCTGAAATTCTCCGATTGTGACCGCCATGTTTGGCTGTTTGGCACTCCGGCACATATCAATCAACGCCGCACCCGCTTCCTTTTTGTCCGTATAGGTACGGTTGCCTATCTTCATGGAAAAAGCGTCCTTATCCACAGGCTTATGCGCCGCATAGGTCTGAATGTCCGTCCGATACCCTTCAAGCCTTTCTTTTAAGGCTGTGATCTGCATCGGGTAATGCTTTGCGATATTGTCCTCCAGACGATAACGCTGGCTTGTGTGGTTCGCCTTTAAGAGCTTCAGCTTTGACACCTGTATGTCCAAGTCCATCTTCTCCTTGATGTAAGGGTTTCCGGTTGCAAGTGCCTTGACCTCTGCATAAGAAAGCGCCGCTTCGTCGATGTCCTCACAGGAACGTACCGGGGACTTGCTCGTCATGATCTGCCCGATAAACTTCTGCTTGTTCTCAATGAGCTGCCATGAATAGCTGTCGAAGGTACCTTCCGTCACATACCGGATAATCTTGACCTTATCATTCATGTTTCCCTGTCGTAAAATACGACCTTCCTGCTGTTCAATGTCAGACGGACGCCAGGGCACATCCAAATGGTGTAATGCAATCAGTCTGTCCTGTACGTTGGTTCCGGCTCCCATTTTGGCAGTAGAACCCAACAAAAAACGAACCTGTCCGCTTCTTACCTTTGCAAACAGCTCCGCTTTCCGTTTCTCCGTATTGGCATCATGGATAAATGCGATTTCTTCCGGTGGGACACCCTTTTCAATCAGTTTGCCCCGAATGTCCTCATAAACATTGAATGTACCATCTCCTTTCGGTGTCGATAAGTCACAGAAGATAAGCTGTGCCGACTTCTGTTCCTTTGTTTCTTCCCATATCTCACATGCCTTGTCCACACAGGTGGTGGCTTTGGAATTATCCTCATCGGGAAGCATATCGTTGATCAAACGCTGGTCTAATGCAAGTTTTCTACCGTCATTGGTGATTTTGAGCATATTGTCAACGTGTGGCTCTACCTTCCTATCACGAACAGCCTCCGCACGATCCGCAAGGGACTGTACCATTTCTTTCTGGTATTCGCTCGGTTTCAACACCACATTTTCGTACTCTGCTTCCGGTACAGGCAGCTTTAGCATATCCGGTGTCTGAATATCCGCACTTTCCTTGAAAAGTGAAATCAGCTCCGGCAGATTGAAGAACTTGGCAAACCTTGTCTTTGCCCGGTATCCGGTTCCTTCCGGTGCAAGCTCTATAGCGGTCTGCGTTTCTCCGAAAGTAGCCGCCCAACTGTCGAAATTGCCAAGACCAAGTTTTTGGAGCGTACTGTATTGCAGATAGCGCATATTCGTATAAAGCTCAGTCATACTGTTGGAAATCGGTGTACCTGTTGCAAAGGTAATGCCCTTGCCGCCTGTCAGTTCGTCCATGTACTGACACTTTGCAAACATATCCGAGGACTTCTGTGCTTCTGTCTGTGCAATGCCCGCCACGTTTCGCATCTTGGTGTATAAGAAAAGGTTCTTATAATTGTGGCTCTCATCTACAAACAGCCTGTCAACACCAAGCTGTTCAAAGGTTACTACATTGTCCTTGCGGGAAGTATCGTTCAATCGGCTCAGCCTTGCGTTTAATGATTTTTTTGTCTTTTCCATCTGTTTAATGGTGTAACGCTCGCCCTTTTCCGCCTTGACCGCTTCGATTGCCATTTCTATTTCCGTTATCTGCCGCTCAATCATGGCAGCCTGTCTTTCCATTGAAAGCGGTATCTTTTCAAACTGCGTATGCCCGATAATGACCGCATCATAATCCCCGGTTGCAATACGGGAACAGAATTTCTTACGGTTGGCAGGCTCAAAATCTTTCTTTGTGGCAGCTAAAATATTGGCACCCGGATACAGGCGCAGGAAATCACTCGCCCACTGCTCTGTTAAATGGTTCGGTACGACAAATAAGCTCTTTTGGCAAAGCCCTAACCGCTTGCTCTCCATTGCTGCAGCAATCATTTCAAAGGTCTTACCTGCACCCACACAATGGGCAAGCAGGGTATTATCCCCATAAAGCTGATGTGCCACTGCATTAAGCTGATGTGGTCTTAATGTAATGTCCGGTGTCATGCCCGGAAACTTTAGGTGGGAACCGTCATACTCTCTTGGTCTGGTGGAATTGAAAAGCTCGTTGTACTTGGCACACAAGGTCTGTCTGCGCTCCGGATCACGAAATACCCAGTCCTTAAAGGCTTCCCTTATGGCTTCCTGTTTCTGGCTGGCAAGCGTGGTTTCCTTTTTGTTAAGAACTCTCTTTTCCTTTCCATCTTCCTCAATCGTATCAAAAATACGGGTATCACGAAGGTTTAAGGAATCCTCCAGAATACGGTAGGCATTTGCCCGGCTCGTTCCGTAGGTCATATTGACAAGAGCATTGCCATGATCCGCATTTTTGCCCTTTAAATTCCATTGTCCTGTCACATCGGAATACTGTACCCCCACAAGGTTGCGGTCAAAGAGGTAATCCGGTGTTTCAAAGGTTTCCCGCATGAAATCCTCAATGTACTTAGGCTCAATCCAAGTGGCACCGATACGCACCTCGATCTCGCTTGCATCAAGCTCCTTGGGCTGTACACCCTCAAGGGCTGTGACATTGATTGCAAACTCCGGACGGTTCTCTGCAAATATCCTTGTGGTTGCCAGCTTCTCCCTGACATTGCCGCTTAAATACTCGTCTGCGGTTTCCCACTTTTCTGTGACCGGATTCTGGAAAATAATTCCGGCAAGTTCCTTTGCCACATCTTCCTCGCTTTTTCCCGTAAGCTCCGACATATAGGCTAGGTCTACCCTTGCCCTTTCCCCTAATGACACCGCCAGTGCTTCACTTGCGGTATCCACGCTTGTAACAACCTCTGCCTTTTTAATGGTTCGCTTGGAAAACATATCAGCCTTGCCTTTGAAGTTGCCCTCATCGTCTAATTTCTCCAATGAACAAAGCAGACAATAGCTTGAATCCTGATTAAACGCTCTCTTATTGGTCTGTGAATTGATCAGACCGTATTTCTTGGAAAACGCATCATACAGCTCATTAAGCTCTGCCTGCTTGCTCTTAATCATATCTTCCGGATATTCGTTCAACTGATAGTCAATCAGCTCCTGTGTACAGTCACGAATCTGCACCATGCCTTTCATGCGCTGCTCCATCGTTTCTGATACGTCCACAGGCTTCATAATGGAATTTTCCCGGTAATACACCCTCTCGTCCACGATAGTGTAACTGTAATTCTTCACGCCTGGATCGGCGGGGATTGCTTCTCTTGCCAGCTCATCATCAAGCTCATCGAACTCTACCTCGTCAATGCTGCCCTCGATATGGGATATAGCCTTTTCAAGCTGCTTGGATAATGAAATGGTGGTATCCGGTGTACAGGTGGCTTCCATGCCAAACTGCCCGCTGACCATTTCCATTTTTCCCATGATCATTTCCGGGTGGTCTGCAAAATACTGGTTCATGGCTATGCCATCTTCATTTTCACAAAGATGCACCCAATCCGGCTCGATGTCGATTACCCTGTCACGCTTCTTTAAGAAAAGAATGTCCGAAGTAACCTCCGTCCCTGCATTTTCCTTAAAGGCTGTGTTGGGAAGCCTGATCGCTCCAAGAAGCTCCGCTCTCTGCGCAAGGTACTTTCTGACTTCCGGGCTTTTCTTATCCATTGTTCCCTTTGAGGTGACAAATGCCACCACGCCGCCCGGTCTGACCTTATCTAAGGCTTTGGCGAAAAAGTAATCATGTATGAGGAAGTTATGCTTATCGTAGGCTCTGTCTGCCACCTTGTACTGACCGAATGGCACGTTTCCGATTGCCACATCAAAGAAATCATTGGGATAATCCGTCTTTTCAAAGCCAGTGATCTTCACATCGGCATTCGGGTATAGCTGCCTTGCAATTCTTCCGGTAATTCCATCAAGCTCCACACCATAAAGCCTGCTCTCCTGCATTTTTTCCGGCAACATACTGAAAAAGTTACCGATACCCATTGCCGGCTCCAAGATGTTACCTTTGGAAAAGCCCATTCGTTCCATCGCATCATAAATAGCCTTGATGATCACAGGGCTTGTATAGTGGGCATTTAAGGTACTTTCCCTTGCTGAATCGTATTCCTCGGCTGACAACAGGCTCTTTAATTCCTGATATTCACTTGCCCAATTCGTTTTGGTTTCATCAAAGGCATCAGCAAGACCACCCCAGCCCACATATTTTGCTAAAATCTCCTGTTCTTCTGGCGTGGCAATACGGTTTTCGCCCTCAATCTTTTCAAGCGTTCTGATTGCTTCCACATTCTGACGGAATTTTTCTTTTGCCGCAAAGCCTTTCCCGTCACTTTTCTCTGTTTCCTGAGCAATGTGGAAGTTGACTGCACCCGATTTGTCAATCTGTGGCTGTTCCTTTGGCGCTTCTGCTTCATTCTGCGGCTCTGGTTCGGCAATCACTTCACTCTCTTGCATTGGATTGGACAATTCTTCATTTTTCTGTTCATATTCACCCCATATTCTTTGGGAAACAGCAGAAAAATAAGGAGATTCTTCTTCCATAATGCTGAAGCGAATCTCCTCCATGTCCTCAAGGCTCTTTGCCCCGGCTATTTTATCATGGTACTTAAAATATAATGCTTCCCTGACAAGAATGCCCTCCAATCGTGCCAGTTCAGGCTCCGGCATACGTTCCCAAATATCATCCTTCTCCGTATGAATGGTAAAGCCTTCTCCGTCATCATGGTATCCAAGCGTATATTGCAGCTTATCATGTTCCCCACGAATATCACACTCAAAATCATAGACTGTTGTTCGTGTACCTCTGATATATTCCCGGTCTATCAATACAAGGTTTTGAACATCATCCGCAGTCAAAGGCGGTTCTTCTGTCTGCTCTATGGCAGGCTCGCCCTCATAATGTGCCGCATACTGTCCGGCATCCTTTAACAGACCGTCCATCTCCAGAGCTTTTTCTGTTTCGCCGCTGATTGTCTGCATCATTACATAGTCTGCCGCTTCTGCAAAAAGGAAATCATAGACCTCTTTTCCCTCCAAAGCTCGCTCATCGTCAGCAATCGTGACTGCCTGTGTTTTCTCGTTCCAGCCAACCACATCTTTCCGATCTAATGCTCCGCAGATTTTAACCACAGCCGACATTTCAGACAGCCTTTTATTTAACTGCTCTATGTCTGTTTTTCCGGTTTCCGGTGCTTTTGGTTCTCCTTCAGCAACAGTTCCTGTTTCTCTATCTAATTCCTGATTGGTTACACCACCCTCCAACTTCGCCTGTTCTTTTTGCATGGCTTTCTCTGCCTGTTCCTGTTTATACTGTGCATAGGCTTCCTTTCCCTCCGGCGAAAGGTATTTATCTGCCTGCACAAGCTCCCGGATACGTTTCTCTACTACATTCCAGTTTAAAAGCACCTTTGCGTAAGGACTGCCATAGTTACCTTTCTCCAGACGGATACCTTTGGCATCGTGATCCTCGTGCGCTCTGTCACTTCCCGGAAGTGCGTGGGAGCTGCCGCCCGTACCATATTCATTTTTCAGAAAAGCAATGTTATCTTTCTTGTCATGCCCTTCCATGAAATACTCATAGATACGGAATTTTCCATGTTCAAAACCGCTTCCTCCTGCCAGCCTGTAATCAATCTCGTCCTGTGTGATAAAGTCCTCATTCCTTACCTCTACCGTATCAAGTGCTGGAAATTCTTTCTTTTCCACACCTAAATCCGCAAGCTGTTCTAATAAATAATCCGGTCTTTTCACATACCGCCATTTAATCTGCTTTTCTCCGCTGTCAAGCTGTGCCTTTGCCTTTTCAAGCTCATCCTTAATCAGCTCTCTGCCTTCTGTTGTGGCTAAAAGCTCACACAACTTTTCCATGCTTGCCGGGTAATTGGAAAATTTAAGCTCCAGACTCTCCGGCATTTCCGATATTCCGTCACGGAAGAAATTGTTAATGTCCGTAGCAATTCTCTCACGCTCCACCGCATCCACAAGGAATACTTCGTTGGCACTCATATAAGTACCATTCTCCACCATAACACGGATATGGCTCTCCACTTCGCTCCAACTCATCACTGCAAGGGTATTTTCCTTTGCCGATGTACCGTAACCGATACGCATACCCATTTCATCAAACCACAGTGAAACAGGATTTCCGTCAAACTCAAAACCTTTTCCGGTGGTCTTATACTCGTTCTTTAAAAATTCTGCCATTTCTTCCGGTGTCTTACCCTGCTGATACTTGGCATAGATACGTTTTCTGCTGTTATCCCTACCGCCGCCACTACGCAAGATACTGTCAATCTGCTCCTGTGGCAAAGAAAAAGCAGCGGGCATGGTATATTGAATACTTGCTTCCGCTGCTGCGATTGTGCCAACCTGTTCCTCAAAGCTCGGAAACAGGCTTAACTGCTGATAGGTTCCCTCCGGCTGTTCGATATTTAACTGTAGATTAGTTCCGTCATCACGATCTCCTCTGCCGAGTGTACGATGCTGTTCATCTTCGCTACCCAGAGCATCTGATTCTCTGCTTTCATCTGCTCCGTTATCCCCTCTCTCTCCTTCATCTGTCTGGTCAGAAGCTCCATTCTCTCCTCTGCCTGCTCCTGTATCATCAACAGGTGTTCCTTCAGCTTCCCGCTCAGAAGAAGTCCCGTATATACTCCGTTCTTGTGCTCCTGTAAGAACTTCTTCCTCATCAGTCCGTACTTTGTCAGTACCTCCTTCGGCTGTTCGTCCATTGCTACCATCGGTATCTGATAATCCCCGTTCTTCTCGTATGTCAGATTCATCATATTTGCTCCTTTCCCCGGCTTCTCCGGTCTGTGTGATAGATTGTTCGTCTTGACTTTCGCTTTCACGCTTTAACGCATTATAGTCTGCTTCAGATGCATTTGCAAGTCCTTTTTCGATATTTTTCTCATGGGTGTCGATACGTTCCCTGCCTACTCTCGTTTCTTCCCGATTTTGGGCAATCTGCCTGTCATACGCTCCGATTGCTTTTCCAATTTCCATAAGGATTGGCTTGGATAAATCAGACACATTGCTGCCAAGCTGTGACAGTGTTTCCACTGTGTTAAACTCATGGATATAAGGAAAGTTTATTTCTTCGGCAAGCTCGCTCTCCTCCATGCCGCAACGCTTTAAAACAGTATAGGCAATGCTGTCGGCAAGGGTTTCCCGTATCCTTATTTCCACGTTCAGCTCGTCCAGTTCCTCTAAAAAGCTCCCTTCCTTTAAGTATTCCATATCTGAAGCAAGCTCTTTATAACAGTCCTCTGCAATCCGTCCGGCAATCTCCCGGATACGTCCCACAAACCCGGCTTCCCTGTCGGTATCCCCATAAGTCTTTTCCAGACGGGAAATCACCGATTCCATGTGTTCCTCACGCATTTCCCAAAGGTTAGGGAATTGTCCGATTCTTCTTGCCTTATGCACATCTGAAATATCAAAGACATACTTCAAACCGGAAAAACTATCCTCATCTATCAGTGCAATGCCCTTTGCACCTTTGTTTACCCAGCAGTGCATCTTTTCATTCCATATCTCTATGGAAGCACAGGCGGTTGCCTCCGGTCTTTGGGCATAGATTAAAAGCTGTTCCTTAAATGGATATTTATACAATCTGGAAGCAGTATTTAGGTATCTCCTCCAGTTTTCTTCATTCCGCACGACTTCTTTTGCTGTTTCCTCTGCCAGTGCGGAAATCAATTTATATTTTCTCATGGTAAACCTCCGTAAAAAAGGCTGTAAGGCACTTTAAGCACCCTACAGCCTGTGATCAGTTACTTATCGGCATCAGGCATAAAAACCATGCTCCTCAATACCTTTTTCCAGAATACAGTTAATCAGTTCCTCAAGTTCCACTCCGTTAATCTCGCTGACAACAATCAGCTTGGCAAGGGTATCCTTCGGAACGGATACCGCATAACTCTCCTCATCCGCACGAAGTTCATGGACACAGATACCCAGTCCCTCTGCAATCTTGCACATAGCACCAAGCTCCGGCTCCTTAACTCCTGCCATAATGTCAAGGATTATTCTCTCCGGCACACCGGAAATTTTGGAAAGCTCCGCAATCCCGATTTCTTCCTCTTTCATCACGTTTAATAGCTTATCTCCTGTTGTATACATATCCCACTCCTCCTATATTACGGCTTCCTTTTTCTTTTCCGGTGCAGAATGCTCTTTCCCGGCATTCATTTTAATAACAGCATCCTTCTTCTCCGCAAGCTTCTCCTTTACTGAAACACGCTCATGACGGTTATCTCCTTTTTCCTCTTTCTGCTTAGCACGTTCCTCTGCCCGGTCACTGCGGAACAGTTCATGTTCTTTGGCATCATACTCATATACATGATCCGAAAGACGTTCTCCAGGCGCCACCTGTGTCTGATTTACTTCCTGTACCATCTGCTCAAGTTCTTTAAACTCCATTCCCGCATCTTTCGGTATAATCAGCGTTTCATGGATTGAAGAAGGCAGCATGTAAAAATCTCCTACCTTCTCAGCGATCTCCTGTCTGATATCATCGTTTAAAATTGCAGCCGCCCCATTTACTTTTGTATCATTTGTCAGCACATACATGGTATCGGGAATATCCGACATCATCTGCATTGCCATTTCTTTTGCTTCATCCATACCCACATTTTGTTCTCTTGCAATATCAACTGCAATCATCTCCGCAACCGTCTCATTCATTCCTTTGAAACTATGTGGCTGCAAAGTATCCATATTCTGCAACGCCTGGTCATGCAGTTCTTCAAGTGTGATTCCATATCCATCCATCAGATTATCTGTAATGGTAATGGTCGCAGTTCCTTCTCCTGTTTTATCCATTAAAATCTGATACACAACTGCTAAATCTTCCAACTTGGAGTACGGTTTATCCTGAAGGAACTGCTTATTTGCTTCCTCGTTGATCAGCTTACATACAATTTTTTCCTTAATCTTGTCAAAATCGGTAACTGCCGATACATCTATATCATGATCTATATAATGTGACTGATACACACTTGCAATCTGAGCTAACACATCATCCAATTCAGCACCATCCTGTATCTGCTCAAAATATGGATTCAGATAAATGGTAGGTGCAATATTGCTTTCCTCTGTTCTTACCATCAGACCGTCCAGAACACAGTCATTATTCTTTACAATCTGATTGACCTCAACTGCAGCATCTGCAAACTTTTCAGGAAGGAAATCCTGTATCTGTTCTTTTACCTGTTCTACAAAATCTCTATATTCCATTACTTTCTCTCTCCCTTCTTGGTGTCATTCTGTGATTTCTCTGTCAGCTTTGATACTGTGGCACCATACATCTGGTACCTCTTCATCATGTTTCTCTGGCTTGTTACATTGATTTCTTTTTCTAACTGCTTCATTCTGACTTTCCTCCCTATTCTGCTTTTCTTCCAAATGAAAACGTATCTTCTTTTTCCTTTTTCGGGGCAAATCTGCCTTTGACTTCCAAAAGCCTTTTTTCCATAATGGAAAACATGGCTTCCACCTGCTCCTGTGTATACTCATAATTGGTGCGGTTGGAAAGGTTCTCAAGCCTGCCGATTGCATCAATGACCTTGTTCACACGATACTCCCCAAGACGGACAAACTTGTCCGCCTTGCTCTCATTGTCCTGTATTTTCTTTGTTTCTTCTGCTCCCATTTGTTACATCCTCCTTTTATTTTTTCTTTCCTGTGAATTTCTTATTGGGAAACTCCATGACAAACTTAAACTGCACTCCGGACTTTTCTTCTCCGTCCTTTGTGTAGTGGTATTCTTCCGTACCGCTCGGAATGATATAGGCATCGTATTTCTTGCCCGCCTTGCTTGTAAGCCCCTTTAGCAACGTCTTTTTCCCGTCAAGCAGGCTTTCCACCTGTTCATCTGACAGGGAAACGCCCATGATCCGGCTTACATTCATGCCGCACTTATTCTTGCAGAAAGCTCCGTATTTTCCCTTTACCACCTCTCCGCCGCAGTTCGGACATTTACCAAGTACCTTCTGCTCCTGTGCGAACATCTTTTTCTGCTCGTCACTGACTTCGTGGTAGGTGTGGATTAAGTCAGATACCATTGTTTCAATATCTGCCATAAAGTCCTCACGCTCCATCTCTCCCTTTGCAACAAGGGTAAGGGCATTTTCCCAATCAGCGGTAAGTTTCGGTGACTTTACCACATCGGGAAGCACCGTAATCAGCTTCATTCCATCCTCTGTCGGTATGATCTGCTTTTTCTCACGCTTCACGAAACCGTCCTTGACTAACTTCTCTATAATGTCTGCTCTGGTGGCAGGTGTACCGAGTCCTTTGCGCTCCACATCGTCAGTCATGTCCTCGTTTCCGGCTCGTTCCATTGCAGACAAAAGGGAATCTTCAGTGTAATGTTTTGGCGGCTGTGTGAAATGCTCGGAAACCTTTGTCTGCTCCACTGCAATCATCATGCCCTCATGAAGCTCCGGCAGTTTCTTTTCTTCCTCTGCATCCGATTTATCCTCTGCGGTTTTATAGGAATTTTTGAAGAAATCCTCAAATTCCTTCCATCCATTTTTCCACACTTCCTTGCCAGATACCTTAAATACAGTATTGTTGCAGGTAATCACTGCCTTTGTGGAATTATAAATGTGCTTCTCCCCGGTCGCACACAGCAGACGGTTTGCACAAAGGGAAAGTATCTTCATTTCGCTCTCCGGGATTGCCTTTAAGTCCTGCTTGATGATCTCCATAGTAGGAATGATTGCGTGGTGGTCCGTCACTTTCTTGCTGTTCAAAATTCTTTTAATATCTGGATTGAACATGATATTCTGCTCAAATAACAGAGAATTGAAAATCGCTTCGATCACATTTTTTGCAGTACCTTCCATGTCATCGGAAAGATACTGGCTGTCTGTTCTTGGATAAGTCACTAACTTTTTCTCATAAAGGCTCTGCGTATATTCCAATGTCTGCTTGGCAGTAAAACCAAACAGACGGTTTGCATCCCTCTGAAGTGTTGTAAGGTCATAGAGCTTCGGCGGTGCTACCCACTTTTCTTCCTTTACCACGGAAGTGACAAGAGCCTGTCCGTTTTCACAGGCTCCTGCAATCCTCTCTGCTTCCGTTTTATCACTGATATGCTCTGATACCGCATCCAGACCATTTCCCATGATGTGAGCCATATAATAGGCTTCTTTCTTGAAATTCATGATTTTGCTTTCACGATCCACCAGCATGGCAAGTGTCGGTGTCTGCACTCTGCCAACCTTCAATGCCTTACCGCCATATAATACCGTAAAAAGTCTTGTCCCATTGATACCCACAAGCCAGTCTGCTTCCTGCCTGCATAGTGCTGACTTGTACAGATTGTCATAATCACTGCCTGGGCGAAGATTATGGAAGCCGTCACGGATAGCACTTTCCTCCATGGAAGAAATCCATAATCGTTTCATCGGTTTTCTGCACCCTGCCATGTTGTAGGTCAGGCGGAAGATCAACTCTCCCTCCCTTCCGGCATCGGTAGCACACACGACTGCATCCACCCTGTCATCATGCATAAGTTTTTTCAAAATCTGATACTGTGCTTTCGTATCACTTTTCACTTCATGCTGCCATTCCTGTGGGATGATCGGAAGATTGTCATAACTCCATTTCTTCCATGCTTCCTCATAGCTTTCCGGCTGTACCAGTTCTACCAGATGTCCCACACACCATGATACTAGATACTCATTGCCTTCCAAATATCCGTCCTTACGCTGTGTGGCACCAAGAACTGCCGCAATGCTCTGTGCCACACTCGGCTTCTCTGCAATTACAAGCTCCATCTCTATTCCTCCCCATTTTCTTCATCATTCTCATTGTTGTTATCTTCATTGTCATTCTCGTCTGTGTCTACTGATTCTGTATCATCACCACCATTTATGAATGCTTCGTCGGAATCCTGCTCGGTTTCTTCCTCGTCATCATAATCGTAGTCCTCGTCAAGCTCGTCCTCATCTTCATCCTCATCAATGAAGTTTTCCTTTTTCTTCTTGGATTTCACAACATATACCACTCCGATCACAGCTACCGCAGCAATGCCCATTAAAATATATGTAAAGCCGGAACCATCTGCTTTTGCGGTATCCTCTTTCGGCTCACTTGTATCTTCCGTGCTATCTTCGGTGCTGTCCTCAACACTTTCTGCTCCCTGTGTTTTATCTCCTGTGGTATCAGCATTATTGTTTGATAATGCGCTGTCTTTGGTAGGGATTGCGGATTCCAATGCCGCTGAATTTTTCGGAAGTGTCTCGCTGTTATCCGTTGTGGTATTTAACAGGTCATTTTCACTGACTTCGGTAAGGAAATATACCTTTTCATCTTCCCCGTCACGATCAATCACCAGATAAAATACCTTTTCTGATGCAGTCTGGATTGTATAAAATTCCTTGCCTTTTTCAGAAGTCTGGCTGTCACTGCTCTGGTCGGTATCCTTAGAAGTATCTCCCGTACTCGGGGACTGCTTGGCTGATGTTCCTGTACTGCTTGAAGTTGTTCCACTGCCTGTTTGGGAAACAGTATTTCCATTGCTGTCTGTCTTGGTATGGTCTGTAACCTGTGCGGTTGCAGAGCTAGGCTTGGTTGCTGACGCATCCACCGGGAGCTGCTGTGCCGGATCTTTTTCATTGCTGTCCTTGTTTTCCAGATCGGTGTAATACGGATTGGCTGTTTTATAGATTTCTGAGGTATTTCCTGCATTATCCATGGCTGAAATCGTGAAATACTGATATCCTGCATCAAACTGTTGCAGACGGATATTCAAAGCACCATTCGTATGGTCGGTAAACTCATAGCCATTGACATAGATTGCCTTGATACCGGAATCCGTATCATGTGCCTGAATACTCAATAGACCATCGCTGACTGCCGCATTTAAGGTAGGCTTCGTAAAATCAAAGCACTTGATATAGCGATTTTTCTCATAGGTCTTGCCCTTCTGGTCTGTGACCTGCACATAAATAGTGCTGTTTTCGGAAATCTCTATGTACATATCCTCGGTAATATCTGTCCAGCTTCCATTCTGCCCGACTTTCGCCTTTACTGTCTGAACGGTAAAATTACCGGAAACTATCGTATCTTCTACTTTGACTATCACCTTAGTGGTATCGTTATGCCACCCAGAAGATGTATTGATTGTGATTTTTACGCTCGGATTGATATAGGTACATTCCTTATAGTTCTTTGCACACACCTCACAATCTTCATCCACCGCATACTGGCTGCACTTTTCTTTGCAGGTGCATTTTGCGGCAGGCTGTGTCTCCTCAGTTGTGCCTTCTGTGGAATTTTCTGTTGTATTCTCCGTGGACTGCTCTGTATGATTTTCTCCACTACCGGAACTGTCCTTATTATCATTACCGGACGCTGTACTTTCTGCACTGCCTTCCTCTGCCGCACTCTCTGTTTTCTGCTCTGCACTATCCTCCGCATGAACCTCTATCGTGTTTGTCCTGTTGGCAAAAAATGCCCCCATCGGCATACAAAAAAGTATTGCCGACAGCATAAGGGACACTACCGCCCTAGCCGATAATTTCCTGTTTTTCATTGATTGAAACCTCCTTTTCCTGTTCCCGTTTCTGTAATAAATTTCTGACTTCATCCTCACTGAGCTTGTTTAACATCTGCAAACGCTCCGATGAGATTTTATATTTTCGTATGATCTTCATGGCTTCGGCATCCTCCGCCATCTGTTTCTGTTCTGCAAGGTCTTTTTCCTTTGCCTGTAGCTGTGCTATCTGCTCTCTGACCTTTTTAAGCTGTGAATTGATTCGTTCTACTGACAAAAATAATTCCTCCCTTCGCTAATTCAATCTTCCTTATCAGAAAAAAAGAGTTATCAGAAAAAGAATGAGTGAAGCCACTGTTTCAAGAAAACAGCGCAATAAAAATTTCTGATAACTCTATCTGATTATTTTAGGCCGCAAAGCCTTTTTAATAGTTCTTCATTGCTGACCTTATAACGTGCAGCATTAAGGTGTTCCTTAAGCGGACTGTCATCCGGTACAGCCTGTTCGAGTGCTTTCCGCTTCAACTCCGTATCCGCATGGGCATAGATAAGCGTAGTTTCGAGATTAGAATGGCCCAGCCATTGAGAAATTAAGGTTAAATCTACACCATTCTGGTACAAGATCATCGCCCAGGAATGACGGAATAAATGCGGATGGACATTTTCAGGCACTTCTTTACAGATTTCGCGTGCCTGTTTGCCATACTTTCTGACCAGTTGCCTTACGTTATCTTCGGTCATGCGTTTTTTCATTCGGTTCCGTGTAACGTAGAACAGATGCTGCTCAGAAAATAAATGTTCCTTTGGATGAAACAGTGCAAGATATTGTTTCAGGTGCTGCACCACATCATCCCGCAATGGTATTGACCGAGTTTTCGCCCCCTTTCCGTGGATGGTCACTTTAGGATGTCTGCCTAATTGTATATCACAAAGGCGGATGTCAACGAGTTCCTGAACACGTGCCCCGGTTTTATAGAGAAACAGAAGCAGAAATGCATCTCTTTTCCCTTTTTCCGTGAAAGTGTCGGGCTGCTTCAGGATTGCATTAACAGCGTCCTCACTCATGTGCTCAACAATGGTTTCAGGCTCTTTTGCCTTTTTTACTTTTTGTATTTCCTCTAAATGGGAAATTACAGTGATGTCCTCTTGTGCTGCATATTTATAGAAAGCACGGATGCAATGCAGACGGTGGTTCCTTGTGGATATACTGCAATTACGTTCTGTTTCGAGATAATCCAAAAATTCCGAGACAGCATTACGGTCAATCATCTCAAAAGTGATTTCACTTAAAGAGATATCCCGCTTTGTCTTGATGAAATCGAAAAGTAATTCCAAAGACTTACGGTAAGAACGTATTGTATTTGGGCTGCATTTTTGTTCATCCGGCAACGAAACCAGCAGGAAATCGTGGACAAGGGAGAATAACGGGGTTAACGTGCCCATATGTCCACCTCCATTCCAATGCGGTCAATGTTTTCCCACTGTACTCCCGGAGATACCATAAGGCGTTCCGGCAGGATGTGGATGTAATAAGCGGTGTCCGAAAACTTTTCGTGTCCCATATAAGCACGAAGGTAAGGGAGCATCGCATAAAGATTCCTGCCTTCATCCAGCCAGCGCTGCAGGACTGTCGATGCAAATCGGTGGCGGAGATCATATGGCCTTAAACGTGGCAATAGTTTTGGGTCAACTTCTGGATGTGCCGCTGCCCAGCATGATTTTACAAGTGCGGTCAACTGCCATGATTTCAGGGCAGAGGAATCTGTATGGATAAAAAAATATTCATTCCCTTTGTCGAAAATAGCTCTTTGGGAACGGTACTTTTTCAGCAGCAGCAACATATCATCAGAAGCTACGACGATCCGTTCTTTCCTGCGTTTGGTTTTTGTGATGAAAAGCTCGCCGGTTTTGAAATTGATATGCTCCAGCTTTATGTTTCTGCCCTCGTTTGGCCTTAACCCGCATGAGTAGAGCAGCCGCAAAAGGACGGATGCTGTTTCGCGAAAGAATGGGTCTTTTTTATATTCCATCGTATCGGCGGCATGAAACAATGCAGCAAGTTCACTGTCTGTCAGGATGTATGGCAGATAGTCCGGCGTTTTGGGTACACAACTCATCGGCAGTATATAAGCCGATACGCCGAGATATTTTGCAAATAAGCGTATGGCGGTAGCCTTGCTGCTCAAACAGGAACGGCCTCTTGCGATTTCGTCGTAGAACCAGCCACGGACAACTTCTTTTGTCAGCTCGGTTTGTTCTGGGCAGTGTTCATAACAATACCTGTCGAAATGCTGCAGTTGCTGTTCATGCTCATTGGAGTAGCCCATAGCGGAACGAAACTCAAGATATTCCATGATAGAGGGCCTAAAAGCACTTTTAAATTCTTTCATACATGACCGCCCCCTTTTTCCGGCATGAAGCCTTCTAAATTGAGGGCACATTCTTTCAGGTGCGTGCTGTCTAAGGAGATATATTGTTTTGTCGGCTCAATGCTGGAATGGCCTAAAACCTGCGAAACCGTAGTGACTGGCACACCAGATATTACCATGTTGGTGCCCACAGCACGCCGCAGCCCATGAAATGTACATTTCGGAAGTCCGAGCTTTTTCCGGTAAACATTAAATGTCTGATAAGGCAGAGTACGTCCTAACTGTACGGCGGGGGATTTTGCACGTAAAAAAACAAACGGCAGATCACTTTTCGGACGGCCATTCAATATATAGTCCTGAATGGCTTCTCCAACGTCTGTCGTTAAAGGAAGCGCAAGCGTCTTCCCCGTTTTATGTTGGGTGATTCGGATTTCCCCGTTAATCCAGTCAATCGCATCAAAAGTCAGGTTTATGATGTCAACAGACCTTATCCCGGTGACAGCCGCTGTCATAATCATTGCATAGTCACGCTTGCCCATAGCGGTGCTGCGGTCAATAACATCCAGAACAGCGGCGATTTCATCCAGAGGGACAGGTTTTTTCACCTTATGTTCTGTAGGGGTTACAAAAGACAGCGTATCTGCAAAGCTGTTGCCCGTAATTCCTATTTCATATAGATACAAATGCAGCTTTTTAAGAGAACGCTTGATGGTATCAATACTATTGAGTGTCATGCGCCTGGAACAATCCATGAGGTATTTTCTGATAATGCTGTCATCCACCTGCGCAAATGAACCAATCCCATTAGCCAAAAGCCATTTGAAGTAAGGGTTTGCGACCTGTCGGATACTGCATTTGGTTTTGTCATTCCATTCCCCATAAGCCTTGATATCGGTTAAAAGGTCTTCGTAGTATGGGGAAAGAGCAGACGGAACCCTCCGGGCATATAAAGTTATAGAGCCTTTTTCATGGTATTCGGTCAGGTAATCAGCAGTTTTTGTAAGGAACATAAATCGTATTTTCCCGATTTCCTTTTGCTGATAGCGGTTCTCTGCGTCCCGGATAAACAGGGATACAATTTCAGGGCTGTAACAATCATATCCGTTCTCGTGGTGCAGTTGGACAATCTTTTGCAGGGCAAATTCTTTTTCCCGGATACTTCGGTGGTTATATCCATTTTGCAAAAAGATGTTGGCTGTTTGAGCTGCAAGATTTTCAATCGTTGATTGAATCAAAATAATCACCATCCTTAATGATAGTCAGGCACAAGCCTGCCAATATCATTATGACAGTAACTATTAACAAGCGACAGTCACCTTATCACAAGTTATCAGGAATTATAGAAGCTCAAACCACCATATAGACGTTACTTCTGTATTGAATTCCTGATAACTCTATTTTACTGATAAGGGCGCTTGAACTGATTTTCAGAAAGGAGCTATCCATGACCAAACTTGAAAAAATCGACAAAGAGCTGTCGAAGGCCCGTGAGAAAGCCGCAGAGTGGCAGACCAAAATCCGGGATTTGGAGAAACAGCGTCAGGAAGAAGAAAACAGCATGATTGTTCAGGCTGTTCGTTCTCTGAAACTGACGCCCGCCGAACTGGCTGAGTTTTTCAGCAATCCCGGCATTACCGCTTCGGGCCAACTTGGCCCGAAGTCTGATGAAGCAAAGGAGGATACCGAACATGAAGAGTAAGTTTTTTCGCAGGGCTGCGGTTTTGACTGCCGCCCTGTTTTCCTTTACATGCATGAGCGCCACAGCCTACGCCCAGAGTAACGAGCCCGTTGCAGAAACCGAGCCGCCTGCCGCCGAGGAAACCACAACCAAGCCCTTCACCCCGGATGGAACGGGTACGGTGGTGGATAATGCCACCGACGAGGACGGTAAGGAGTTTTTTACGATTACCACCCCCAGCGAAAATGTTTTTTATCTGGTCATTGACCATCAGCGCACCGAGAACAATGTGTATTTCCTGAACGCTGTCACGGAAAAAGACCTTCTGGCTCTCGCAGAAGCAGACCCGGAGCCCGAAGTAACAGAGCCGGTTGTCCAGCCCGAACCTGACCCGGAACCTGTTCCCGAGCCGGAGCCTGAACCGGAAAAAGACACAGCCTTTCCTGTCGGCAATCTTCTGATGGTTGCCGCCGTGGCGCTGGTGGGCGGTGGTGCGGCCTACTATTTCAAGGTCTACCGCCCGAAGCATGAAGCCGCTGGGCTGGACGAGGACGATTACGACTACGATGAAGCCGACCCCTATGGAGATATGGAGACTGAGGAAGAAACGGAGGACGAGGAATGAACTTTACCAACAGCCCCTACGAAAAGATGATGAAAGAGATCCCCCGCCCGGGCCGTGGCGGCGCTGACCGCTGTGCCGGATGCCGCTACTTAAAAGATTGCGGCAACAGAAAAAGCCGTTGCCGCAAGAAGTTTCGCCCCTCGGGCCAAGTTGGCCCGAAGTCCTAATGTGCCGGGAACTGACCCGTGACGAGCGAAAGGGTATCCGAAAACTGGTCACGGAGATGTGCGCCAATTATGACCGGGAGTATGGCTGCCTGCCGCTGGATTGTGAGTGTTATATGCTTGGCAAGTGTTGGACAGGGGCTTATTGCCGCTACTTCCGGGAGGCCGTTCTGCCCCTTGACCCGGTGCTGGAAGCTTCCATCTGCGAGGACGGCCCGGCCCCAGACACCCGCCTGTGCGCTATCTGCGGGCGGCCCTTTCTCCCGGAGGGGCGGCAAGCCTACTGCTCCGAAGCCTGCAAGGCCGAGGGGAACCGCAGAAGGAGCCGGGAGCGCATGAGGAAAAAGCGTGATAAAACCAAGTAGCTCCGTTACGATTTGCCTCTTGAAAAAGCCCGGAATATCGGGCTTTTTTGAAACACTTTTCCGGGCCTGAATATCTTAATACCTTTTGCCCCGGTTTGGACGGGTATTTCGTAACACTTCATCACCTCGGGCCAACTTGGCCCGAGGTCAGAAAGGAGGAAAACACATAGAAAGCAATCAAGGCTATGAGATTTTGAAATCCGTTATCTTTGACAATGGCCGGGGCTTCGCTTTGGGCTTTGACGAAGCGGCCCCCAGTCCCTTTGTCACATGGCAGTTTACCGAAACGGAGAACGGCCAGAAGGACTACTATTGGGGCCATTACCACAGCAACGGCCAGACAGCGGAGAAGGATTTTGTCAAGCGTGTGTCCGATTACAAGGAATTGTTTGGCGTGCATGAGCATACCGAGGGCCATGAACAGGCGGAGTATTACCGCTATTACTCTACCCAGCGGCCCGTTGACCTCGGCACCTTCCCGAAGCCACCCGGCAACGCTCCCGTGGAGATCATCAACTTTGACGAGCGGCGTATGGTGGAGGGCAGCACCATGTGGGCATGGGGCGAACTTGCTTATTTGAAGCCCCTGACGGAAAAGCAGATGGAGGACTACGAGCTGCGCCCGGCTCCCGGAAACCCTGATCGGGCGGCCCGACCCTCCATCACAGCCCAGCTCAAGGAGGCGGCCCGCAGAGCGGAGCCCCCGAAGGAGCCCGACAAGGCCAAACACAACAAGTCCCGTGAGGACAGATAGGAGGACGCTATGAACGAAAAAGACAACCACCTGCTGACAGTCGAGCTCTCCGAGGAACAGAACAGCAATATGCTGGACGGCATTTTGAACAACCTACCGCTCTCGCCGCTCCCCAAGGGGCCGGAGAAAAAGGAGCTGGACAGAGTGAAGGAGCCGCCCGCCCACAAGCGGAGCCGGGAACGGGAGGAACGCTGACGGCCCGGCGCAAGCGTGACAGGCACCTTCATGTGATGGTCACGGCGGACGAGTTGACCCAGATACAGCGGCGCATGGCCGAGGCGGGTATTACCAACGCCGGGGCCTATATGCGGAAGATGGCCCTAAACGGCTATATTCTCCATGTAGACCTTGCCCCGGTCAAGGAGTTGGTATCTTTACAGCGGCGGTGCGCCAATAATCTCAATCAGGTGGCCGTCCATGCCAACACCTTCGGCGTGTACCCGGAGGAGATTGCTGGGCTCCAGAGGGACTATGAAAAGCTCTGGGGCCGGGTGTCCGATGTGCTCACGGAGCTGTCTGTTATCGTCGCAAAGTAATAAATAGGGGCAACAACTAATTAGCTGTTGCCCCTACTTTTATGATTTTAGCTGTTCGATATAATCATACCCACTTTTTGAAACAACGAAGATCTCACCTTTGCTCCCTCGTGTTTCTATAAAACCTGCGCTCACCAATTCCTCCAACACGCTTTCCCATTGGGCTATTTCTCGTCGTTCCTGTGAGGTAATGAAGTTCTGACTATTTGTTTCTATATATGTACCAGATAAATCGGTGGTTTTCAAAATAGTTCCATCATTAGCTTCACAAGCAGCAAGTAAAAGTTTTAACGCATTATCACTGATTGTTTGTTTGGGCTCTCTGTATTTAGATATTGCGGAAATAAATGTATCACGCTTACGCTCCCAACGGACATCTGGAATAGATGCTAGTCCAAATTCTTGTGCCAATGCGTCTTTAAGTTGTCCCAATTTTTCCTTGACCTCGGTTAAATCGCCATCCAGCTTTAGCCCAATTTTTCTCGGATTGATGGCGCCTTTTATCTCCTTAAATTCAAAGCCTGGAAGTAAAATCGTTGTGTACTTATTTTGCAGTATCCATGCCGCACCCATTTCATTCATGCAAGCAACACTTTGGTAATAATTATCTGAAAGGACGAGGATAACATGGAGGTTATGTTCTTGAAATTGTTGTTTCAAATAATCATAAATATCTTCATCTAACGGAATACCATATCCCGGAATTGATGAACAAAACAGTTGCTCTTGTGTTAGACCTATATCTTCTAAAAAGTCCACAATGCAAGAAACATAATCTTTGTCTTGACTTGAATGGCTTATAAAGACCTTCGGGCTTTTTTGTGGCATCTCTTGTTCCTCCTTGTCATTATCATTCTGAGTACGGTTAATTTCTGCCGGATAATATTTGTCAATATTTTTCCGAATGGCTAAAAGGCTTCCGCTCAACTCATTGTACGACTGTTCATCCTTCCAACCACTAAACCCCTGCTTTAGAAGTGTTAATGTGCTCCAAATAAATTTATCATGTGTGCGGTCATGGATGCCCTCCAACTCCAACTGCAATTCCTGTTTCCATGCAGAAAATTCGGCCTTGTCATAAATCACATTTAGCTGTGGGATACCAGTTCCGCCAACAATATGGAAAAAGGACTTAATATAATCTATTTGCTCAATCAAACATAATAAATCGTTTTTCACAAATTTCACCCCTCAATCTGCAATCATTTACAAATAGTATACCAAAGCAAACTTTGTTTATAAAGAGGGAAATAAGCAGAAACACAATTACTTCGGGCCAAGTTGGCCCGAGGTGCGCCGTGGACAAGATTTACTAACCGTCTGCAACATTGTTGCCCCTGCGCCCGCATGGTAAAATATAGGTAGAAAGATAGAAAGGGGCTAAAGATATGAGACTTATATTAAAACTGATTGCTGCACCGTTTATAGTTTTGCTGACTATCCTTGTTACCGTTCTGTTGTTCCTGTTCTCTGTGTCCTCCTTCCTCCTGACTACGGCCTCGATTATTATGGCACTGTTGGGCGTGGGGCTATTCTTCATCAGTTACCCGGTGGGCGGCGTCATTTATCTGGGGATTGCGTTCCTGCTTTCGCCCTTCGGCTTGCAGGCGGTGGCGGGCGCTGTTATTACGGGACTGAACAGCTTAAACCTGTCTCTGCGGCAATTCATCACAAGCTGATCGCTTCGGGCCAAGTTGTCCCGAAGTAATATGGACGGCTGCCTTGCATGGCCGCCGTTTTCTATGAAGGGAGGGATTTTCTCTGGCAACAACTGCCTTGCTGCAACGCCACGCCAACGAAGGAGAAAGTATAGCCGAGGCTATTCGTGATTGTCTGGACTATGGGAAAAATCCTGAAAAGACGGAGGACGGGAAATACATATCTTCCTATGAGTGCGACCCGGCCACGGTAGCCGCTGAGTTTCTTTTGGCAAAGGCCAGCTACAAGGCCATGACAGGCCGGGAACAAAAGAAGGGTTCTGATGTGCTATGCTATCAGATTCGTCAATCCTTCTATCCCGGAGAGATTACGCCAGAAGAAGCAAATCGGATAAGCTATGAGCTGGCTATGCGCTGGACGAAGGGCCGACACGCTTTCATTGTTACGACCCACACGGACAAGCAGCATATCCACTCACACATTTACTACAATTCTACTACCCTTGACTGTACCCGGAAGTTTCGCAACTTCTGGGGCTCGTCCTTCGCCTTGCGGCGGCTCTCTGACCGTCTGTGTCTGGAAAACGGGCTCTCCATCGTGGAAAATCCCAAGCCCCGAAGCAAGGGCAAGTTTCGCAATTATGGGGAGTGGCAGGCCGGACAGAAAAAGCCGTTGACCTATCAGGACAGACTGCGGGCCGCCATTGATACCGTTCTTGCCAAGAGGCCTGCCGACTTCCCGGCGTTCCTCTCCCTGATGGAGCAGGCGGGTTATGAGGTCAAACAACGGCGGGGTGCAATCAGCTTTCGGGCTCCCGGTCAGGAGCGGTTTACCCGCTTGCGCTCTGATACTCTCGGGGAAGGTTACAGCGAAGCGGACATACGGGCCGCCTTGTCAGGCTCCCGCCAACGGCCCGGTCAGCCTCGCCCAAAAATCAGTCTGGCTATTGACATTCAATCCCGGCTCCAAGGAAAAGGCCCCGGTTATGAGCGATGGGCCAAGGTGTTCAATCTCAAACAAATGGCCGCCGCCCTTGCTTATTTGCAGGACAACGGCCTGACGGATTATGAGCAGTTGGAGCAGAAGGCCACAGCAGCCACGGAGCGTTTTCACAAGCTGTCTGACCAAATCAAAAGCACCGAAGCGGCCCTCCATACCAACATGGAATTGAAGGCGGCAACGGTGCAGTATGCCAAGACCCGGCCTGTCTTTGAGAAGTACAAGACCAGCAAGTACAGCAGAAAATTTCTTGCGGAACATGAGGCGGATATTGAGCTTTACCGGGCGGCCTGTGCTGACTTCAAGCGCCTTTTGGACGGCGGCAAGCTCCCCAAGATAGACGCACTCAAAGAGGAGGGCCGCAAGCTGGCCGAGCGAAAAAAGAAGCTCTA
>OGCO01002566.1_pt1 | contig 23489 bp, 37 predicted proteins | sample 1570171 | NCBI WGS metagenome assembly OGCO01 (sample SAMEA4370583, study PRJEB24528) | human gut metagenome
GCATTCTTCTTTTGTGAGTTCATGAGAAAAATAATCGTCACATTGTTCATCTAAATAAAATTTATTATTTTCAAAGCATAACGAAAATATTCTATCTTTTTTCATCTTATCCAATAGACATTTATGCTCTTTAATTATCTCATACCCACTCATAGGCTTCGCCTCACAAAATCTCATAATATTTTTCTATCTCGTTCATTATTTCCGACATTGTTATAAAAACATTTTTCCCTTCAAAATTATTTTTATAATTCATCCTCTGATTTTCTTTGCTCTCCCATACATTAACTTCATCTAACGATGTCCATATAAAGTGCGTACCATAATCGTACGGAAAATCATAAGGATAATCATGTCCCTTGGCTTTATAAGCTTTTGTAAAAGTTATATTGTGTTTCAAACAATTATTCGCAAATCTTAATCCTGAAAATAATTTCTTATGTTCTTCCTTTATCTGCGTATCAGGAATACGATCGATACAATCTATAACCCAATGAAGTGCGGTTCCAATAATGAAAAAGCATTCTTTATCGTCTGCATTTTCAGCCCCTACTTTCGAAATGTGTTTTACAGCCTTTTGTGCACTGTACAGTAACATCTCTTTATTTTCAATCATTCAACATTTCCTCCCATACCTAAAACCTACCCTCATAATATCTTAAAATACGACATTGTGCAACAAAAGAACGACCTGTTGCCAAGCCGTTCCTTCTGGGTTTTATGTATTTTGAGGAAGTGAACTCAACGTGGAAAACTGTCTTTTCACTAAGTTCAGTTTATACTCTAACACTTTTTAAGCGAACATTGCCGAACATTTATTCTAATTTTACTAAAAATCTGTTATGTCGCATCCGACAATTATCCTCTGTATACTTAATCCTCCTCTTCGGGAATTTCTGGTTCATTTGTAGTGCCACCTGATACCAGGTCAGATCATCGATGTAATACAGCCGAAATATAATCCTCAGCTCGCTCTTCGGTATCGTCTCTATGTACTCCTCTGCCTGGTTCGTAAGCTCCAACAGCTCCGCTTCCAAAGCCGTCAGTCTGTCATTTCGTTTCTTCAACAACTTCTGCTTTAGTGCAATAGCTGCTGTCGGTCTGCCCGTGATCTTGACTGTTCCGAGTGGCTTCTTTCCTCGCTTACCTCTAGTCACAGAGTCCGTGACAATCATGTTCTCCAGCTTTGCTAGTTCTCTCTCGTTCTCATGAATCCGTCTCCTCAGATCTTTTATTTCTTCCTTCATCTCCACGTACTGGATCAGAACATTCTTGTCCACGTCCTATCTCCTCCCCTGTATCAATATCGTTCCTTTTCGCCTTCTGCCTTGCCAGATATCCCAATATGCTGTAGCATGCCGGTGTCCGGAAGCGTCTGCTTGCTTCTTCCGTTGGTGGCTTCTCAGGCATCTGGTCACGGTCTGATATGGCATCGAGGCGCTGGCATTTGCTATCGCTCATCGTCCTCAACTCCTTCGTCGTTTTGTGATTCTCCTCTCAAAATATCTGTGACATCTACTAATGCCTGACTATATCCGTTTAATTCCCATGTTTTCTTAAGCTCGTAATCTGCAAGCTCTCGCTTTTGTTTCTCCTCAAACGCTTTTATATCAACATCTCTTTTTTCAACCATTGAGCGTTCCAGTTCCACCAAACGCTCTATGAGCTCTGTATTATTCATCTTCTCCCTCCTTATACGGTTCCGGCAATGGCATCCATGCAACAATTGCTTTTGTCGTATGTTTATAGATTCCTTGAAAGATTTTATTTCCCAAATATCTCATTTCTGTAATTTCTCCGTTGTGAAAGCATACAATTACATCCGTGTTATCCTCTGGCAACCGCTCGCTGCATGGAATCCACTGAGTTTCTTTCAGTGCATGTATCCCCATTTCAATAGCATCTACTGTTTTCTCAGACCAGCCCCATTCAAGATGTTTCACCAATCTATCTATTGCTCGTTGATTATTCATTTATCTCAGCTCCTCCTATTTCTTCGTCAATCTTTCTCCTACCACTGCCTTATCACATACTTCCACATCACAACCACGTTCCCTACCGGTATGGATACAGTAATCACAGCCACCTGCATCACTGTGGCGATACTGGCAAGTCCTGCATTTATGACGGTCAGAGTTATCTCCGGACTTAATCATTTCCACCTTTGCCGGATTCTTTAGTTCTTTCCTGATAGATCCTGATAAACCGTTGACCGTTCCAAGTGGAATTCCTGTGCGCTCAGCAATCTCTTTATTCTTCAAGCCTTTCTTGATCAACGGACGAATGATCTTACTTTTTTCTTCCCTGCTCATCTTCCCCGGAGTTGCTACCGTTTCTTTTTCCAGTTTCTTCTCCGGTTGGTCTGGGGGGGAGCTGTTCGTCCCCTTCAGTATCGTTCTCATTCTGATCAGGCTCAACCATATCCTGTACAGCCTGTTCAAACTCCGGATTTGGTACTGCAGGAACATCTACCAAATACTTAGCTTCTTTCGGCAAACAATCTTCTATCCTTTCTGCCGATATACTCTTGTCATCATATTCATTCAGCACAAGGACCTTTCGCCCTTTCATGAAATACTTAAGTGCTTCTTTTAAGCTTATTTCTGTATACATTTACTTCTCTCCCTTCTGCAAATTCTTAAGAAATTCCACCAAATACGTTTCACTGTCTGCATATTGTATATACTGATGATCATAAATTTCATCTGTGGTACCTGCTTTTCTTCTCCTTTTTTCCAATAGGTGATAATAATGCTCATCACGAGGTACACATTTCCAAGCTTGTTCTCTCTGAGGATACTCTGCTACCACCAGCCTGCTGCCATCATCGAAATCATACTTGTAATAATTCACATCTATGTTTTCGTCCCGGTACCATAATCCCCAGTCTTTATAGTTATTTAGCCACTCTTTCCGTTGGTCATTATTCCTCAGTTTTGGAAGTTTCGGCTGCTCCGGTTCTTCCGGAGGATTCAATACCATATCCAGATCATGAATATATCCTGCCAGTGCTGCAACTAATATCTTCTGCTTCCGGACCCTGATATCATTTTGACTAAACTCTTCTGTAAGCATCTCCAGATACATCCGGGCTTTCAGATTCTCTTCCCTTGCAATATCGATATCGGTTTTCTCAGATACTTCTTCGTACAACTCTGGCTCTGATGGAGCATCAACAATTGCAATACCTTCCGGCTGTTCCACAATGACCGGTTCATTTTCTTCCGAAATCTCCTGATAATCCTCCACAGGCTCTGTTACTTCTTCCATTATGTCCTGAGGAATTTCAATTCCCACATTTTCCTCTTTGGGAATCTCTTCATCATGCTCATGCAATTTCTTGTAATGATTCCAGCAAGCTGCACATTCTCTCCAGCCTTGCAACTGATCCTCGTCTGAAGTTCCCCAGTTCTCTCTCGGACAACTTGTCTGTCCTGGAGGACAGCTTGACTGTTCTGGTTTGCAATCTGTATTTTCCGATTGTGCGACGTCGCACACTTCCTCACCCGACTCTTCTTCCTGCTCCGGCATAACTTCCGGAAAATCTTCCACGCTCATCTGACCGGGAAGCTGCTCTTCGGGTTCCGGATCCGGTGTTCGAATCTCTCTGATTTCCCGAACTGTCATTTCCGGGGTCACTTCTTCCAACTGCTCACTGTCCAGATATAACATTTCCTGGAGCTGGCTCTTACCGAAATCCTTATAACCGCTATCCAGAAATGGGCTGTATTTTGCTACGGAAAACTTCTCGTTCATCTGCATACAGCGGATTGCTGTAGATCTCTTGATGCCGTACTGGTCTTCGGCAAATTCGTAAACACTTGCATATCCGTCTTTCCGGAAGCCTTCCGTCTCTTTGATCCGCCTGAGATAGAATCCGATTCCGATAAAGTTCTGTGTCATGCCCTGCAGCTTTTTCCGGATAATCTCTTTTGCTTCCCGATAATCAATATTTAGATACCACTCTTCCTTTTTCTCAATCTCACTCATTATTTCCTCCTAGCATCTGTAGCTCCAATGCGTTCATGTCATAATCACGACCACTGGTATAGTTATTAAATCCAGTCTTCTGCTTCTGAGTTTTTTTCTTCTCTTGCTTCCTGTTCGGGTAAAAACTCTTCCAGCCACTGGCAGTTGCTTTCTTCACAATAGCCAGTTGTTCCTCCGGGTTATCACTCAGCTTCAGCAGATCTTCACGAAGAGCCTCTACCTGCTCCGAAGGAATCTCTCCGAAATTACTCTTACGGACGACCAGATACCGTTGAAATGCTCTCTCCAGTTCCGGTGGCTGGAATATATTATTATATATATTATTTTCTTTACTTTTATTTAGGGATTTTTCCGCGGAATTACACTCGTTTTTCCCGGAAAAACCACCTATATTTCCTGGATTTTCTTCAAAAAGAGTGCACTTAATAAAAGGTTCTGTCTCCTGCTTATTTAAAAGCCAGTACCTTCCTACTTCTAACGATTCCTTACTCTTGCGCATTCTGTCTTTTATAGCAAGCTGAAACCGTCTCTGTATCCCGGCAGAGGTCAAGACCTTGTCCGAACTAAAGAGTGTGTTATTAAACAGTGACTTCTTTAGCAGGAAGTTCAAGACCTGCTTCACCTTGTTCAGATCTATTCCCAATTCACTGGAAACGATATACCAGAAATCATCATCTGTTGTTATGTAATATCCCTCCCGATAGATCTGTGTTAATAAATACAGGTAAATGATTACCCCGTCAGACTTATATCTCGCTCTGACGATTCGGATACTATTATCCTCGAAAAAATCTATATCTAATGGAAAGTAAAGAAGGCCTTTCAATTTGGGTCTGGCCATACTGCACCTTCTCTCTATCCAACATATTCCTCTACTGTAATATCCAGCCCTTCCATGGCCGAATATGTCTTTGCCGCGATCACCATGGCAATCTGTGTATCGTCATGATAAGCAACGCCATTCAGAGCATCTGCGACTACCTTTACAATGTTGTCAATATCTGGCTTCTTAAGTGGAAGTTCTCTTCCCTCCAACATATCCAGCTGTCGTTTCTTAGATACGCTCTTCGGTGGAAGGAATCTCGCTATGATCCGGAGCATCACCGGCTTTCCTCTTTCCAGATAGAATCCATTTGCACGATTCTGGAACTGAGCCTTGATATAATTCTCATACAACATATCTTTCTCCGGAGTATAGGAATGAATATTGCCAGTAGACTTATTCCTTACAGTCTTCGCCCTGGCTTTCCCCTGTGGTTTTCCAGGGACCTGAAATGTAACTGACTGCATGCCTGCTCTCCTTTCTCCCCTGCAATACCTCATCCATAGCACTGCAGGGGAACGACTTGTTAATTGTTACATATGTGATACAATACAGACCTTAAAAGGTCGGTGCTTTTTGTTACCTATGCAATCACTGTAATGTGATGCTCCTTTAATTCTTCTGCAAGTTCGAACTCCAGATATTCCTTGATTTTCTTCATGGTCACATTCTTCCACAGTCCGCCGTCAGCTTCGACCAGTTTGAAATGCGGTCCTCTCTCACTGTCCTTGATACGGAACACATAAGAACTCTCTGGCTGCTCAATTTCTGCAAATGTGCGGTATGGTCTGAGCTTGACCGGATTCGGCACAATCACATCTGCCAGTTCCACACCTGATTTGATGGTTGTCTTCTGAGATACGCCATCATCGGAATAATTAGCCGTTGTTCCGGATTTGATATTACCGGCGACCTGCATGATCGTAGTCAGGTCTTCTGTCTCCACAAAGTTCGCCTGCAGCTCAATCAGGAAACGTTCCTGGTCATAATAATCATCAAACCGGAATTCATTCACAATTGCGCCTGCTGCCATCAATGACTCTCTGTTCCTCTCGTCAATAAGTCCTGAGAACAGAAGGACCTTTGTTGGACTCACTACATGAAGAATGGAAGATTCTCTCAATTCTTCCGGCTTTCCTTTGATATAATCCACCAGTGCTGTTAATGTATTTACAGAAAGATTACTTGCCATCGGGAATCTGTGATATCTGGTGAGATCCTTAGTACAATACGTCTCACCATTAATCTCCAATAACTTCGGCTCCATGCTCTCTGCCTTCAGACCTGTAATATACTGTAATGCTTCTTTTAATCCTTCCATCATCTTAAGTCCTCCTTATGCTTCTCTCTTTCTAAGATCTACTACTTTGTTACCATTGCCCTGCTGAGCTACAATCTCACCAGTCTCTGTATCTACTGTTTTACCTTCAACTTCTACAGTAGCTCCAGGCGTCACTCCCGGAATATCTGCTACAGACATCTGACCAGGAATCTGATTACCGATTTCCACAGCATCGACTTCTCCGGTCTGAAGATTCTTACCCATGCTGAATGCAGTGACTGCTCCAAGTGCCGGTGCCAGCGTTGTTTTCGTCTGTACTCCGGTCGCAACAAAGTTCCGCTCTGCATTTGGTTTGAATCCGATTGTTACGACAATCTTTCTTGCTGCAGTCGCATCTGTATTCGGATTTTGAATGTTCTCTGTTACTTCTTCAATGGCTCTGTTCACCTGTGCAGTAAAAGAACCATTTGCAAATGTTTCAAGATCAATGTGTTTCATAGTTACATACCTCCTTTTAAATGCTTACATATTCCCGAATCCCCTCTGTCAGATTCATTTCTTCCTTCTTGTTCCATTTATCCCAGAACTCAATTGTCCTGGACTGTGGACGTTCTTTTGCAAGAGTTACCTGTATCTTAAGTGGAATCGGTACCGCATCACCTATGATTAGGACCTCTCCCGGATTAAATGTTGTCGTAGTGCTCACAACACTTTCACTTCCGTCCGGAAGCATTCCCTTGATCATGCTCTTATCATTTTCATTGTTCAGCTTAGATACAATGAAATTGGCACATTGTGCCATAATCGTTTTATTAAGTTCCGAAGGTCTCTGACTCGCAACGAACAGCGAGATTCCGAACTTTCTTCCCTCTTTCGCTATTTCTTCAAAAGTCTCTGTCATTCTTCTCTCAGATGCAGAAAGCTGAATCCCGTTTGGTATATATACATGTGCTTCATCACATACCAATGTAACAGGCGTGATATCTGATATCTGGCAGCTTCTCTGTATTCCATAAATCAGTGTCGTGATGACTCCAATCAACGGGATTGCTACATCATGCGGAATGTCTGATAGGTCAATATTCTTGACCGGCTTATCATTGTCCATAATATTATGGATGACTTGAGTCAAGTATTCCTGCGGTCTTTCTTCAAATAGGAAAGAATATCTCCGGTCATGCTTCTTATCGTTCATGCTGTTTATTACTCCGGTCAGTTTCCCGTAGAATTCCCCTTTTACAGTCTTAGGCGTTCCCGCCTTGTCCCCGGTCTTGTAGATTTCTCCAGTCAATATTTCTTCTGTATTCATCCGGATCAGCTCCTTAAGCATCAGGTCATAATCAAAATATACCGGGCGGTCTTCTCTTCCTCCTGGACATATTTTGTAATAAGCTTTCCGGATTGCCGACATCACTACTATGGATGTCTCACCTTTGATCTTCAAGATATTACTTGTCATCCCCGACAGTCCAAACAGCCATATTGGAAAAGCAAAATCCTTTCCTATCTTGATGTTCCGTGCATATGACAACTGCGCATATTCACCATGAATATCAAATACTACAATGTTTCCTGCCTTAAGCTTGCTGACATTCTCTAATATCTTGGCTACTGTCTCTGATTTTCCGGAACCGGTGTTTCCAACAATACAGGCATGCCTCTGAAAGAACCGATTACCATTGACCCACGCTGGACAGTTATATGCAGCATATTTTCCAATTTGAAACCCTTTGCCGTTCGCATATGCAATCATCTTCTTAAATTCTTCTGCCGTAATCTCTTCTGCCTTTACGTTCGTAACCGGGTACTTGTCAATCGCATTGCTGAATTTTCCGTCATGAACACTTCCTATAATAGAACACTCAATAACCTTCATATCGACTCCGCCGAGCAGGGGTTCGTCATCATCCGCAAATCCCGCTTCACTTTCTGACTCTGTGACTGAGGTCGCCATTGTGACCAACTCCACAGTATCATCAGAAATAGATACCAGGTCATTAATTCTGATATTCTCAAATTCTCTCTGGGTGGTGCGGATCTGTATCCGGTCACTCAATATCTTGATTAATTTCACCTTATTCCCTCCAATAATTCGCTGTAGTCTCTGATTTTCGCTCCTTTGATTCCTTTGCAGTAATCACATTTTCCACAACAGGACGGATCTTCCAATCCTTCTTTCACCCGCATGAAATGCTGAATATTCATTTCTACTTCCCGGAGAGCGATATCCAGCACCGGCTGTGTGATCTGGAAGATATCAAGGTCCGTTACCCGCTCTTTGGTCGCCACCGCAAGATAGAATGGCAGCTGCTCCCCGGTATTCAGCTGGACGCCCTCCTGATACACTGCTCCCTGCAGGTCATATCTCCAAAGCGGCAGCGACCTGAAATTCGCTACCACTTTAAGGTCTGTAATACAGATGCCTGGCAGATAACTGTCCATTTTCATCTTCCAGGGAACTCCGAACATTTCAAAAGTCATGATCCGCTGTTTCTCTCCGGACATGAACTGCGCGAACAGCTTGTCCTCTGTCACCCTCTGGATGATTTCATTTGCTTTCCGGTATTCGCTCCGAAGTTCCTTCTTTCTCGTAAATACTTCCGGGTGCTCTTTCATGAAGCTGTCTAATGTTCCTTCAAAATAAGTGTCCACAAAAGAGCCCGTCAGCATGGCCTTGGTCATTGCCGGTCGATACTCGCCCCGTATCTTAGCAAGCGCCATAGCCTCACATTTCATGAAGTCCTTGTACTGTGATACAGAAAAGAACTGCTGATTAGCTTCCACAGAATAATAATTATCTTGATTCAGCTTCATCCTTCTTTGCTCCCTTTCCTGTCAGCTTAGGTTTCTCTTCTTTTCCTTCGAACGGATTCTTTACATTTCCTTCTGTTCCTCCTGCCGGCTCTGCGATCGAAAGTTCAAAATAATCCTCTCTCTTTGCCATTCCATCATGTAGGGAACTGTAGATTCTTCTAAGTCTGACCAAATCCCTCATAGAAAATGCTTCCGACTTGCAGCCGATATATTTCTCAATTGCCTCCAGCGGGACTCCAAACTCTTTCTGGAAGATATTTGACATCTCGCGAACCAAATCGATCAACGGCTTTTCTTCTCCGTTAATCAGTGTCTCTTCGCACTTCTTTACTGCAGCTTCTACCACATCCCCTGGAATGATCCCAAGGATACATGCCCTCAAACGTCTGGCGCCCTGATTTGCGACCATTTCATAGATGTCTCTAGGGTCTGTAAGAGGTATATTTCCTTTCTTTGTTCCTCTAATATGGGGAACTGTGAAGATTTTGGTCTGTCTCGTATTCGTCTCCAGATCCCATGCGTATGCCATGACCTGTGATTCTCCATTCGACTGCTCCAGCTCCGTGATTCCAAAATCAATGTTGCCCCAATTCTGAGCCATTGCCTCTGCCAGACGGATAGAAGGACCTGTTACTTTTGCCCCGCCCCTCGGATATTCGTAAGTTGCTGTCTCGGCCAGTGATTTTCTCTGGCATGATCTCAGGATCCGGTTGAAGCTATCCACTTCATTTCTCGGAAATCTCTTTGCAATGACCATGGCTGCCTGTACTTCCTGAGCCTGTCTGTTCACCATCATTTCTGTCTGCGAATTTCTTACCGCCATTCCTCTCTCTTCATTTACCATAACTTCATTCATCTATGCTTCCTCCAGTTCTTTTTCTAACCAATTTCCGGAATAAAACCATTCCACCAACATTTCTCTAAACTCCTGTTTATCTCGCGGTGTTCCGAAGAGACATCTTTTCAGCGCATAATCGTACGCTTCTTCCTCCTCTATCTCCTCTCCGGTTTCCGGTCCGATTCCTATATATACTTTTGCCAAAAGTCTTGCTCCTCTCTTCCTGGCAGTCACATGATTCTCCAGGATCTAAATTTGCTCCACAGAATGGACACTCTTTGTAATACATTATTTCTCCTCCTCCTGTTTAATTGCTTCTGTCGTAATCTTCTTCAGAACTTCTTTTGCCATTTCTGTCGGCATATGCTGACAAAGCGAACCGTGCATTGACACCACAATTCCTCTATATTCCTTTAATAATTCTCCTCCTGTTCCATTCATCTCAACCTGACAACCTGTTATTCCTTTGCAAATGGAACTTGATATTGCTTTAATCATTTGACTAATTTCCTTTCTTCTTTTATAATTAAATTGACTAATTTCCAGAGCGCTTAAAGCTTGCCGGCTTATATGAGCGCTCATTTTTATATGATTTGCCCGATCACGTCTCTGACCAGAGCTGTTCCGGAATCACATGCCACATTGGCAATCTTCTGATTCCCGCTTGCGAACTTCGCATACACCAGCTCCCGGTCTTCCCGGTACTCAAGTCCTACCAGATCAGCCAGATTATGAGTCGCCTGAAGAGCAGGCAACAAAAGATCCAGAATCTTCTGCTTATCTTCCATATCCTCACCACCTTCCTATACATATCCGTAAGCCCGTCTCCATTCCTGGTACTCGTCCTCCAGGTCAGCTTCCTCAATGACCTCATGGAGCATCTTGAACTTTTCATACTCGATTTGATGACCAATCTGGTCAAATGGAATGGATTCACACACCTTGCACTGCTCCGCGCTATGCCGGAATAAGATTTCTTTTAAGCTTGCTGTATCAGCCATGTGATCACCTCCTGCATTTTCAGGATCTTGATGGAGATTATCACGAACATCATCATTGTCGCGATGTCTCCAAGAATTACCAGCACGAATAACGTGTCCACAATCCTCTTCATTGTCCATCTTTTCTTCATGTCTAATATCCCATGACCAGCCAATGAAGAAACATAGCCATTGGCAGTCCGTTCATCATCAGTCCTACCACTATCCAATCTCTAACTCTCATGGGCTTGTCCTCCTTTCTACCGCCTAAGCGGTTTTCTCTCGCTTATATCCAAGATACTCCAGCGCCCGCCGGTTCCATTCGTCTACCAGCCTTTGTCGTTCTTCCTTGGAAAGAGAAGAGATTTCTTTTTCTTCTCCATTAATAACTACAATGTTAAAATGTTTCAATTACACCACCTCTTCTATAAGTTATGTGGTACGGTTTGTACTTGTTGCATCTAATCCGTTCTCTTCTCCAATGCGAATTGCACAATCATTTATTTTAATTACCGTCGTTACCGGCACACCTCCTACATACTGCGAAGTCTGCTCCACAATATCTCTCATACACTTTCCACACACAGGACAGTAATTTGCCTCTTCCGGAAGTTCTGTAAAACATGCTGGACATAATCGTTGCATTCTACTCACCTCGCTTCTATGCTCCAAATTGTGAACGGATAGTCTTTTCCACACGCTCCACATCGGTGAGTTCGAGTTTCCTCTTGGATTCACCGATTAACCGGTTAAATTCATTGTCCATACCTTCCCGTAACTTAATCCATTCAAAATAGGAAATTCCCTTTAATGCTTCGATGTATTTCTCCACTTTACTCACCTCCCTGTTTCTTTGTTATTAGAATATTGTTCATACTTATTTTTGTGACTCCGTTTCACTCGAACCTTTTTCTTTCTTAAAGCTTTACCCTTTGTCTTTCCAGTAAAATGATTGAAGTTATATCCCGGCATTGCTTTTTCCTCCTTGGTCGCTTCCTGCACATATAGTTCATCTCTTGTGATAAGAAGCGACCATTTTCCATTATTAAATTCCAAATCAATACGGCTTACCATCGGTACTTCCTCGCCATTCAATAAATAGATTCCTTTTTCTGTATCAATATGAATTGATTTAAATGGTTTTCTTTCTACTGTTTCAGCCACCTTACTCACCTCCCACATCACTGATTAGTTCGTCAATAATTGAAAATATTTTCATGTTGTGATAAAATTCTTTCATAAAATTACGAAAGAAGGTTCATCTATGACACAAAACTCCCTGTCTAAAGCCTATTTATCCAATCCAAAACTCAATGAATCTTTCCAATCTGCTGTATCTGCAGCTGCTGATGCCTTAGAACTTCTCTGCAGCGCACACAATGACAACCTCTCTGAAGTAGTTAATCTTGCTACAAATCTCATTAATGAAATTGGGAATCGTTATATTCATACTGCTTTAGATTTCTATGTAGATGAATTCATTTCTACTCTCGGTAATTCCATAGCTCAATCCGCTATTTCCACAAGTAACAAATTTATAAAAGAGGTACTGAAAGATTTCCCAACCTCTTCTAGTTTCGTTTCAGATGAAGACTGCGTTACTGTAGATGAAGCAGTTATAAAGGAATATGAGCTGCCTGAAACCATCGCAATCCCAATAGGTCATAACCGAGTAAAAATAAAATTTGATACTTTGATAGCAATCATTGGCGTCATCATTTCTTTATTTGCACTTTTTAAACCTTCTGCATCTGAACAAGAACAGCTTGCTTTACAGCGCACAGAAGTTCAAATACTTTCAGAAATCTTAGAGAGCACAAAAGCTTCTAACGCTACAACATCTGAACAACTCGATACATTAAAGGAATCAGTTGATACAATCCAGAAAGAGATTGCTGAATCCAAAAACAACGAATCAGAAAACCAATAGTTGTCACAATAAAACAAATGCTTAAGATCAGATAATGTAATCGCAATGATTTTATCTGGTCTTTCATTTTTTCCATTTCCTTCTTCATCTCTTCCAAAATATCCCCTCCTACTCACTTTGCTTGCTCACTTTTTTATCTGGTGCAAATGTTTCTGCTGGCAATCCAAGTATTTCGCAAATCATAAAATACTCTTCTGCGCTCATTTTTCTTTTTCCATTTAGCGTCGGACTAAGAATATTCATTGGCATCCCTGCTCTCTCTGATAAATAAGAGTACTTAATACCATTTTCATCTAGGTATTCTTTTATCTTAAGTCCTACCATTTTTACTTCTCCTTTCTGTTATAATATTGTTGCGGACTGCAAATCGCCCCTATGGGAGGAGGTGATATTATAAAGCGAATGCTTCATTCTAAGGCATTAGCCGATAAGTGGATAAAACTTGGATATAAGATAGTCGCTCTGTCTTATACTGGTTGCTTCGGGGAAACTCCGTTAACATTCCACCTCGAAAAGGAGCTTTAATGCTTCTGTAACTATCAACCCAGCTCCAATGCAGTCCGCATATTCATAACTTCATATTCCGTGAAGTTATTTTTATATTATGTCATGTTTTATGAATTGTCAATATCTTTTTCACGTTTTGTGAAGTTTTTTTCTTGTATTCATGAAAAAGTTGTGGTAATATCCTATTAAAAGGAGGAGGCAGAATGAGTGATAATATAAAAGAAACAGTTGCAAAAAATTTACTTTACTATAGAAAGAAAAATAAAATAACTCAAAAAGAACTTGCCGAAAAACTTGGAGTTAAACATAATGCTATTTCTTCATGGGAAAATGGAGTTAATTCCATTGACATAGATACTCTTTTCCAAATTTGCAAAATATTCGGAATTTCTGTCAATGATATGTATGCATCACCTTTTCACCAATTAAGTAGTTTAAAAAATATAGATGTATCGAAATTTGATACCGCAAAAGTCGTATCAATAGAAAACTTGTTTTCCACACTAAAAGAGCTATCTATTGAAAATTTAAATAAAGTAAACATTTATGTAGAAAATCTTCTCACCAATCAGCAGATGGAAGAAGCCCTTACCGTCCAAGCAGCTCACGGACGTACAGATATAAAAGTAACTGACGAAATGAACCAGCACGATGATGATATTATGGATGATAAAAATTTCTAGGGAGGTGTTAGGTTGAATCCTTACGAAATACTTTTAGACAATGCCTACAATGATGGAATGCTGGTAAAGGAAAAGCCCCTCCAAGGAAGTGACGGAAGAATTAAGGGAAACAAGATTGCCATCCGAGAAGACATGACCATTCTGGAAAAGACCTGTGCCCTTGCCGAAGAGCTTGGACATCATGAAACGTCTGTCGGAAATATTCTTGATATGGATTCCGTACAGAACCGTAAACAAGAACGTCAAGCAAGATTTCACGGATATAATCGCTTGATTGGTCTTACTGGTCTGATTAGAGCCTATGAGCATGGCTGTACGAACAGATATGAGACTGCCGAATATCTGGAAGTAACTGAGGAATTCTTAGAAGAATGTATCTCATGTTATCGTGAGAAGTATGGAGTATATAAGATTGTAGATAATTATATTATCTATTTCATTCCGAACTTGGCAGTATTTAAACAGATATAACCGCGAAAGCGTTTATATATAAAACTTACTTAGATTTGCTTATTCTCAAATTACAAATGAAGAAAGAAAGGAACAATTTATGAAGAAAAGAATTGTAGCGTTATTGATTGCCGGAACAATGGCATTGTCATTGTCTGCTTGTGGAGGTGGAAGCTCATCTGATAAATCTGATTCCAAACAAAACGGAACTACACAGGAAACAAAAAAAGAAGAGGAAAAAGCACCTGTTGATTTAGCTGGGACATGGAAATCAGAAGATAATGACGGTTCCTGGATGGAGGCTGTTATTGCCGACGATACAATTACTGTCAATTGGGTATCTGATAACGGTGACACAACTTCTATCTACTGGGTAGGAACCTATACAGCTCCAACAGAGTACTCAGCTGACTACACTTGGACATCTGATAGAAATAAAGAGCAGACTGATAATGCTATGCTTGCATCAACTGATGATACAAAAGACTTCTCATACTCTGATGCAGATAGAGAACTTTCCTATCAAGTCTCTATGGCCGGTACAACTACGAAAGTAAAATTGACAAAAGCTGAATAAAAAAAGAAATCGCCACCCCGTTGGCATACGTATTGTCCAAGGATAGAAAGGCAGCTATCACACCCTTGTGGTCTTAAAGAAATGCCGGAGTTGTCGCCCGGCTGGACAAATTTCCAATCAAATTGGTTATACTTTAACCATACACTATTATGAAAGGACGTGAATCTTATGCCATTGCCAAAATCAAACACATATACGATTGATGACATCTATGCTCTCCCGGAGGGACAGCGCGCGGAATTAATTGACGGACAGATCTATGATATGGCTCCACCAAGTCCGATGCATCAGGAACTTGTAATGGAACTTTCTGCTACTCTCAGAGATTACATCAAAAAGAATGGTGGATCATGCAAAGTCTACCCTGCTCCGTTTGCTGTATTTTTAAATGAAGACGACCGCAATTATGTGGAACCGGATATCTCTGTTATTTGTGATTCTTCCAAGGTTGACAACAGGGGATACCAGGGAGCTCCTGACTTCATAATTGAGATTGTCTCTCCGAGCAGTCAGCGCATGGATTATCTGACAAAACTTTTTAAGTATCGTACTGCAGGTGTTCGTGAATATTGGATTGTCAATCCATTGCAGCGCACTGTACAAGTATATTCATTTGAAGGTACCGAGGATTCCACTCAGTACTCCTTTGATGATGAAATTACGGTTACAATCTATGGTGACCTTAAGATTTGTGTTGCAGATCTGCTGAAGTAAATACCATTTTGCCAACGTTGGCAAAATCATGCACAATGACAATATAATATGCTTACCAGGGGAGCTGGGAAGGTATGCAGTCATCCGTTCTAATCCTGTTGGAAAGGGTGACGCTTATGAGTACATATGAGGAATTCATGGTGATTTTGACCGTGGCACTGCTCATCGTAGCAATTCTAAACTATAAAAAATAAGCAAGCTACCTTGTCTCTTGGCCGGAGTAAGTAGCTTGCCTATTATGAAAATAATTTGTAACTATTAACTTTGCACCGGAGCGGATAGGCTTCATCTATCTCCCGGCTTTCCTGTTAAGCATATTATAAGTCATTCAGACAGATATGTCAAATAAGTAAAGACCGCCCCTGTTGGCGCAAGGACGGCTCAAAGACTAATGCCCCGAAGGATACACCAGTACGTTCAATAAATAGTGTATCATCTTCGGAGCAGTCTTGCAAGCGGAACTGTTGTTCTGTGCTTGGCTGTTATTTTTATACCCATTTTTGTGCGACGTCGCACATATATACTAAGGAAGGTGATATGATGAGTGAATTAAGATATGCCTATGGCTATATCCGCGTATCCACGCACGATCAGGAAGAAATCTCCCCGGATTCTCAGGAGAATCTTCTCCGGGAGTATGCTACCAGGAACAATATTGTAATCCTTAAGATTTTCTCTGACCTTGGAATCTCCGGCCGGAAAGCTGAAAAGCGTCCAGGCTTCCAGGAGATGGTCGGACTTGCAAAGGGTTCTGATCACCCGGTAGATCTGATCCTGGTATGGAAGTTCTCACGATTTGCCCGGAACCAGGAAGAATCCATTGTCTACAAGTCTCTTCTCAAGAAGCAACACAATGTAGAAGTCGTGAGCATCTCCGAACCTCTTTCAGATAATCCTTTCGGTTCTCTGATTGAACGTATCATTGAGTGGATGGATGAATACTACTCTATCCGATTATCTGGTGAAGTATTCCGGGGCATGAAAGAAAATGCAACCCGTGGAGCATACCAGGCACGTCCGCCACTCGGATACAAGGTCGTGGAGCATGGCAAGCCTCCGGTAATTATCCCAGAAGAAGCAGAAATCGTGCGCATGATATTTAACTGGTATGCGAATGAAGGTATCGGATTTTTTGATATTGCAAGACGCTTGAACAATCTTGGGCTTAAGACCTCACAGGGCAAACCATTTGAGCGGAGATCTATTGAGTACATCATTCAGAATCCTTCCTACTGCGGTATGATTCGGTGGAACCGGACAGAAAACAGTACGAACAGAATCAAGGATAAAGATGAATGGATCGTCACAGAAGGACAACAGCCGGCAATTATTACAAAGGAATTATTTGATGCAGCACAGAAACGATTCGAAACAACCTACAGCCCTTCCGGAAAACGTCCCTCTTCTACATATAAACACTGGCTCTCCGGATTACTGAAATGTCCTGCATGTGGACGTACATTGACTGCTGCCACCATGAAACGTGCGAACGGTGAGAAATACTCCTACTTCTCTTGCTATGGATATCATAAAGGAAAATGTAAGAAACCACATGGAATCAGTTCCCTTGTCCTGGAGAAAGAGGTCCTTGCCTGCGTCAAGGAATCTCTAAGCTCCGGCAACATTTCTTACACCTTAAAAGAACGTCAGCCGATAGAAGTCTCCAATGAGAAAAATATATTAACCAGTCGTCTGGAAAGTCTTTCCGGAAAAGAAGAACGAATCAAAGCTTCTTACCGTGAGGGAATTGATACTCTTGAGGAATATAAAGCGAATAAAGCACTGCTTCAGAAAGAACGCATACACTTGGAAGAACAATTAAAAGAACTAGAAGACAATGCTCCAAAAGATACGCCGGATCCTGCTGCCAACATGCTGTTGAGGGTGCAGGGCGTCTATGATATCCTTGTCTCCGATTCTTTTACTGCAGCACAAAAGAACGAAGCATTAAAACAAATCGTGGATAAAATTGTCTACGAGCGAGAACAAGATTCTCTGAAAATCTATTATTTCTTATATCAGTAAAATACCCGCAAACCACTGTAAAATAAGGGTTTGCGGGTTCTTTATACGTTGTAGCAAAAAGGTTGACACAGTGGGGCTCAAAGACCTTAGGTGATCAAGGCTATACTCCCATCCAAATTCTGCGTTACTACTACGGTGATGACATGTATATTAACACTGCCAGTGCAATTTCCGGTATTCCATCGTCCTGGCCAGGTTACGACTTAAGTATCGGTTCCACCGGTGACAAGGTGCGCCAGATGCAGGAGCAACTCCTTGTTATATCTGATGCCTATCCAGCAATTCCTAAGATTGATGCAGATGGAATCTTCGGTCCTGCCACTGAAGCTGCTGTACGAAAATTTCAGTTAATCTTCGGTCTTCCAGTGACTGGAATTGTTGATTATAAAACATGGTATAAAATCTCAGAAATATATGTTGGAGTGTCTAGAATTGCAGAATTAAATTAGCTAAGATGGTTAAATACATCACCAAAGAATAAAATATATTGAGATGACTTAGGATTGCGGAGGTGCGCAGTAGAAATATGTCACGCAATTGCATGACGCGCATCTCGCAGCAAGAATGCCTCAGCATTCTTGAATATCTAAATTTTTGTGTGATACAGGTATGTTTTCCTGTATCACACAAAACCCTCAAACTGACAGAATAATTACATTTTTTCATGTTTCTTTTTTCCACGTTCATCGTAGTCATCAAGGAAATTGTAAATATCATCATCTTTGTGATATCCAATGATTGTTCTTAAATTTACATTATGAACACTTCGGAAAATATTCTTTTCAATCAGATTGCTTTCTTCTCTGAACTGCGCGATTAGTTCTTTCATTTCATCACGTTTGGAACCACGTCCTCCGCCACAGGTTGCACAATTTTCTGTAAACCTGCATGCACACTGGATAAAATTTAATTGATTATAATCTCGCCATCCAATAATATCCGCCTCTTTAATCAGATACATTGGTCGGATCAACTCCATACCTTCAAAGTTCGTACTATGAAGTTTAGGCATCATTGTCTCAATCTTTCCACTGTATAGCATTCCCATCAGAATCGTCTCAATCACATCATCATAATGGTGTCCTAATGCAATCTTATTACATCCAAGCTCCTTCGCATGTGAATAAAGATAACCTCTGCGCATTCTTGCACAGAGATAACATGGATTTTTGTCAATGTCTGCTACAGTATCAAAAATATTGCTTTCAAATACTGTTAACGGAATTCCAAGGACCTTTGCATTATCCTGAATAATCTTCCAGTTATCTGCATTATATCCTGGATTCATTACAAGAAAGACTAGCTCAAAATTTGCTTTTCCATGCTTTCTAAGCTCTTGAAAAAGTTTCGCCATAAGCATAGAATCCTTTCCACCAGAAATACAGACAGCAATCTTATCTCCGTCTTTTACAAGTTCATACTCCCGAATTGCCTTCGTAAATTTGCACCAGACAGATTTACGGAACTTTTTAATAATACTTTTTTCAATATCCTTCTGTTTTTCAGCCATGACTGTCTCATTTTCCACAAAACGTCCAAGCATCATACGTAGAAAAGAACGATATCCACCTTCAATATTGTACGCTTCATATCCTGCTTCTTCCAGCATATTTACTGTATAAGCACTCCACTCCCCGGTGTGGCAAAGTACATATACTGGTTTATCTCTCGGAATCTCATCTCTTCGATTGTCCACTTCCTGCATCGGAATATTGATTGCACCTTCAACGGTTCCTCTACAGTAAGCATCCTCCGGACGGATATCCAAAATTGTGACCTGATTTATATCTTTCTTCTCTACATCTTCTATCGTAATCGTCTTCATTTTCCCTTATGTCCTCTTATCTACGCAATATTTTCTCCATCACAGGATACACAAGCACTGCCCCATTTCTCACAGTCCACTTTTCATGGCGAATTGTACGGTACCCTCTCTTTTCAAACATAATTACTGCAGGCAACGTAGCCTCCAGACGTACCGACTCATATTCTCTGGCAATCACATCTTCCAACCGCTGCATGATCAGACTGCCAACGCCATGTCTCTGATAATCTTTCCTCACAAAGACCCGAGTAATATGGTTGCCCTCAAAACTGCCGGCACCAATCACACACTCCCCATCCTGAAGGATATAAATGCGTTCCTCTTCAAGATCACGTTCCAAATTCTCCCAGCAATGCTGCTGGCTAAAGAACCTTACCACTTCCTCCGGATAGTACTTTGGATAAACTTCTTGAATCGTATTTTGAACAAGATCATAGAATTCTTCCATATCATCAATTGTCGCTTTTGTATACTCCAATTCAACACCTCATACACAATTTCAATTTGGGACAAGTTACTTTTCAGTTGGGGACGGGGGTTTTTCAAAAAAACCCCGTCCCCAACTACAATTAAAAGAAAATTCTGGCAATATCGTTATACATCACTACTACCATCAAAATCATTAGAAGTGCCATGCCTGCCAGATGCACGTAGCCTTCTTTCTCCGGTGGAATCCGTTTTCTACGGATTGCCTCTATGAGTAAAAATACAAGTCGTCCTCCGTCCAATGCCGGTAATGGTAATAAATTCATGACCCCTAAGTTTGCCGATAGCAGAATTCCAATATTAAGGAATTGTGCTATTACAATAAATACACCATATGACTTGCTTTCATTATAAGTTGTATCTACCATATTTACGATTCCTACTGGACCGGATAATTGTTTGACGCCTACGTTTCCTGTCACCAGTTGTTTTAGACTTTCAAATGTAGTACATACCCAGAATTTAACTTCGTACGCACCATATTGAACAGATGTCCATGCATTTGCTTTTGTATTTCCACCTCCACTGATTCCGATACGATAATATCCAAGTTCGTCATCCATCTTCGGTACTAATGTCGCTGTATGTTTTTCTCCGTCATGGAGATACGTTACTTTCACAGTCTCTCCTTGATGGAATTGATTATAATAAGTAATCTCACGGAAAATATTAATCTTCTTTCCACCCATCCGAACAATGGTGTCTCCCTCTTGTATGCCGGCCTCTGCCGCAGAATATCCTTCTTCTACACTCGAGATAACTGGTTTATCATATCCGACCATTGCTGTCAAAATTACAGCGAGAACAAATGCCATAATAAAGTTAAAAATCGGTCCCGCTGCAATGACTGAAATTCTTGCCCATACAGATTTTTTATTGAAGTTTCCAGGTGACTCTGTCTCTTCATCGTCTTCGCCCATTGCACAAAATCCACCAATTGGCAACAAATGTACAGCGTAAACTGTCCCTTTGTATTCTTTTGAAAATAATGTCGGACCCATGCCAATAGCAAATTCCTGTACATCAATGCCGTTTAACTTTGCAAGTGTAAAATGTCCAAGTTCATGAAAGAACACAATAAAACTAAAAATTAAGATTGCAAATATAATACCCAAATCTAACGATTACCTCCTGCTTTTGATTCGTGCGTAAGTTTCAGCTTCTGTCTCCAGAATCTGGTCAAGTGTCGGGTTCTCAATATTCTTATGTGCTCTCATACAATCCTCTATAATCTCTATAATCTCCAGATATTTAATCTCCCTGTTCAAAAATTGTCCGACTGCCATTTCATTTGCCGCATTGAATACAGTTGGAAGCGATCCACCTGTTCTTCCCGCTTCATAAGCCAGTGCCAGTCCGTAAAATGTATCCATATCCGGCTTTTCAAAATCCAGTTTTCCCATGCGCCAGAAATCCAGCCTGTCTCCCGGCAAATACCTGCGCTTAGGATAATAAAGTGCATATTGAATTGGAAGTTTCATATCTGGTGTACCAAGTTGTGCAATAATTGCGCCATCTTCATATTCCACCATAGAATGAATGACACTCTGCGGTTGTACAACGACTTGTACTTTATCCACCTCCACTCCAAAAAGCCATTTTGCTTCAATGACTTCCAGACCTTTATTGACCATAGTTGAAGAATCAATCGTAATTTTCCGTCCCATCGCCCAATTCGGATGCTTTAGCGCATCTTCTACCTGAATATTCAAAAGGTCTTCCTGTTTTTTCCCGCGGAACGGTCCACCCGAAGCTGTCAATAAAATCTTATGGATTGAATTCATCTTATTGCCTTGAAGTGACTGGAAAATGGCACTGTGCTCACTATCCACCGGAAGAATGGAAACCCCCATTTCTTTTGCTAGGGGCATAATGATATGTCCCGCAGTTACCAATGTCTCTTTATTTGCGAGAGCGATATCTTTTCCTGCTTTAATTGCCTCAACCGTCGGGCGGATTCCAATCATACCAACAACAGCTGTCAACAGTATCTCCACTTCTTCCATAACTGATACTTCAATCAGTCCGTCCATACCAGTTACGATTTTTACATCCAGATCCTGTACTTTTATTTTTAATTCTGCTGCTTTTTTCTCATCCCAGACAGCTACAAGTTTTGGCTGAAATTCCCTTATCTGCTCTTCCAGAAGCGAAATATTACTTCCTGCTGCCAGACCAAGTACCTCGATATCTCCATTTTCTCTTACGACTTCCAGTGTCTGTGTTCCAATGGAACCTGTAGAACCCAGAATTGCTATTTTCTTCATATTACCACCTTTTTATATATCATATGATTTCTCGTTACAAATTCCCCGCCAGCGCCATGGTCAGATAATAAATAATCGGAGCTGTAAATATTACACTGTCGAACCGGTCCAGAATTCCACCATGTCCCGGGATCAATTTCCCGTAATCCTTAATCTCATGATTTCTTTTGATTGCAGAAGCAGCCAGATCTCCAACCTGTGAAATCATTCCACCGACTCCGCAAATGATTGCGTATTCCAGAACTCCTGCCTGTGCTCCTGCCCACTGATTCACAGCTAATGCAAATAACACTCCTAGAAGTGCAGCCCCCAGTACGCCACCAATACCACCTTCTACAGATTTCTTTGGGCTGAGTTTTGGTGCCATCTTGTGCTTTCCAAGAAGCATACCGGCACAATATGCACAAGTGTCACAGCCCCAGGAACTTAAGAAAATCAACCATACAACTATGCCCCCATCTTCCAGCATGCGTGTCTGATAAATGTAGGACAACATTACTGCTACATAAAACACTCCAAAAAATACAGTCATCACCTGTTCAGATCTGTAATTTGGAAATGTAAATACATATACCGCCATAACTAATACTAAAAACACAATCGTAAAAAGTGTCATATACTGAAGATTCCCAGTATAGAGCAGTACATAATAGGCCACTGTTGCCAGATATCCTGCAAATCCTAAAAGTTTATTCTGAACTTCTATCACTTTATATAATTCTGTCAATCCAATCAGGCTGACAACCGCAAGCAGACCAAAAAGAACATTTCCTCCAGTTCCGACTGTCGCAATCAGCACAATCACCAGTATAATTCCACTTATGAGCCTTGTCTTAAACATCTTATTCCTCCTTCACGCCGCCATAGCGTCTGTCCCTGCGATTATACTGTTCAATTGCCTTCTCCAATTCCTGCTTGGAAAAATCCGGCCATGGAACATCGGTAAAATAAAACTCTGTATAAGCAAGCTGCCACAAAAGATAATTGGACAATCTCTGCTCTCCACTTGTGCGAATCAGAAGGTCAGGATCTGGAATATCGTGTGTATCCAGATACCTTTCTATACATGCCTCATTCACTTCTTCCGGCATAAGTTTTCCTTCTTTTACATCTTCAGCCAACGTGCGTACCGCTCTTGTGATTTCATCACGGCTTCCATAATTGATTGCAATCTGAAAATTCAATCCGCCATTATTTTTCGTTGCCTCTTCAAGCTCCAGAATTCTCTTCTGAATATCTTCATCCAATTTTGTAATATCTCCGATTACACGGACTTTCATATCATTTTTCGCTGCTGT
>OGCO01002580.1_pt1 | contig 23391 bp, 16 predicted proteins | sample 1570171 | NCBI WGS metagenome assembly OGCO01 (sample SAMEA4370583, study PRJEB24528) | human gut metagenome
GGAAACGACCGAAATGCTGATAAAGCGGTCTTTCCCGTCTCTTCGGAAAGAATTTCCGCGGGACGGTCCGCACGGATGACAAAAGTTGAATTATGGCAGAAGCATCAGAAGAAGGAAGAATCATTCAGATCAATATCGAGGAGGAGATGAAAACCGCCTACATCGATTATTCGATGTCGGTGATCGTCTCCCGCGCGCTGCCCGACGTGAGGGACGGTCTCAAGCCGGTGCATCGCCGGATCCTCTACGACATGAGCAACGAGCTGAACCTCTATTCCGACAAGCCTCACCGCAAGTCGGCCCGTATCGTCGGCGACGTGCTCGGTAAGTTCCATCCGCACGGCGATTTGTCCGTATACGAGGCCATGGTGCGCATGGCTCAGGAGTGGAGCCTGCGCTATCAGCTGGTGGACGGGCAGGGCAACTTCGGTTCGGTCGACGGAGACGGTCCGGCCGCCATGCGTTACACCGAGGCCCGTATGCGCAAGATCGCCGACGAGGTGATGGCCGACATCGACAAGGATACGGTCGATTTCCGTCCGAATTTCGACGAGACGATTCCCGAACCTACGGTCCTGCCGACGAAGATTCCGCTGTTGCTGGTCAACGGCGCGTCGGGTATTGCCGTCGGCATGGCGACCAACATGCCGCCGCACAATCTTTCGGAAGTGATCGACGCTACGTGCGCCTATATCGACGACCGTCAGGTCGAGACGTCCGAGCTGCTCAAGTACGTAAAGGCGCCCGACTTTCCGACCGGAGGCATCATCTACGGCTACGAGGGAGTGCGAGAGGCTTACGAGACGGGCCGCGGACGTATCGTGATGCGTGCAAAGTCGGAGATAGAGAGTGGCGACACTCACGACAAGATTGTTGTGACCGAGATACCTTATGGTGTGAATAAAGCCGACCTCGTTGCCGGCATTGCCGACCTCGTTAAGGAGGGCAAGATTACGGGCATCTCTAACGTCAACGATGAGTCGGGCCGTCAGGGTATGCGTATCGTTGTCGACGTGAAGCGCGACGCCAACGCCAATGTAATCCTCAACAAGCTCTACAAGATGACAGCTATGCAGTCGTCGTTCTCTGTCAACAGCATTGCGCTTGTCAACGGACGCCCACGCCTGCTCACACTGAAGGAGTGTGTTAAGTATTTCGTGGAGCACCGTCACGACGTGACAATACGCCGCACAAAGTACGACCTCAAGAAGGCTCAGGAGCGTGCCCATATCCTCAAAGGCTTGATCATCGCCTGCGACAACATCGACGAGGTGGTGCGCATCATCCGCGCATCGGAGACTCCGTCTGACGCTCAGCGCAACCTTGAGAAGCGTTTCGAACTCGACGAACTGCAATCGAAAGCCATCGTCGACATGCGCCTCTCTCAGCTCACCGGCCTGCGCATCGACCAGTTGCACGCCGAGTTCGAGGAGTTGGAGCGTCAGATTGCCTACTTCGAGCAGATACTTAGCGACCCTGAGCTCTGCAAGAAGGTGATGAAGGACGACCTGCAGGAGGTGAAGGAGAAGTACGGCGACGAGCGCCGCACGGAGATCAAGCCGTTCGAGCACGAGTTCAACGCCGAGGACTTCTATCCGAATGACCCCGTCGTAATCACCGTGTCGCACATGGGATACATCAAGCGCACACCGCTCAGCGAGTTCCGCGAGCAGTCGCGCGGTGGAGTAGGTTCGAAGGGAGCACGCACACGCGAGCAGGACTTCACCGAGTATATCTACCCGGCTACAATGCACCAAACCATGCTGTTCTTCACACGCAAGGGTCGCTGCTACTGGCTCAAGTGCTACGAGATACCAGAGGGCGACAAGAACTTCAAGGGTCGCGCCATTCAGAACATGCTCAACATCGATCCCGACGACTCTGTCAATGCTCTGCTGCGTCTGCGTGGACTGAACGACGAGGAGTTCGTGAAGTCGCACTACGTAGTATTCGCCACGAAGAATGGTACGGTGAAGAAGACAAGCCTTGAGGCTTACTCGCGTCCGCGCACCAACGGTGTCAACGCCATCAATATCGTTGAGGGCGACGAGGTGGTAGACGTGCGCCTCACCAACGGCAAGAACGAGATTATCCTCGCCAACCGCAACGGACGTGCCGTGCGCTTCGACGAAGACTCTATACGCACAATGGGTCGTGTGTCTACTGGTGTGCGCGGTATGAAGCTCGACGAGGGCGACGACGAGGTGGTAGGTATGATTGTTGTGAACAACGCCGAGACCGAGACCGTCATGGTTGTGTCTGAGAACGGCTACGGCAAGCGCACTCCTGTTGAGGAGTTCACCGTGCATCATCGCGGCGGCGGCGGCATGATGCTGCATAACCTGACCGAAAAGACCGGTCTGGTGGCAGGCATCGCGGTTGTAGACAGCGAAAACGATGTGATGATCATCACCGACGACGGCGTTATCATCCGCACCGGCGTTGAGGAGATCCGCGAATGCGGCCGCGGCTCGCAGGGCGTTATCGTCATGCGTACCGGCGAGGACGTAAAGGTTATCTCGATTGCCCGCACGGACAAGGAGGAGGAAGACCCGGCAGAAGCCGAGGAAGAAACCTCTGAATCTGCTGAAAACGCAGAGAGTACCGAAGAATAAAAAGCAAAAGACGAGTCCGTTTGGACTCGTCTTTTTGTGCCTGAAAAACAGAAAAACCGCCTGTAAAGACGGTTTTTTGACTTATACGGTTTTACGCGGTAGCGACTGCAGTATCCTCGATCTGCTCGTAAACGATGCTGATGATAGACAGCACCACGGTAGCGGTAGCGATGCAGATATGCTGCAGATCGTCGTTGATGCCATGCGGCTTAGTCGAAGTGCGGTAAGCCTCGTGCATCGTGGAAATGCGGTTCACGAGTGTGTCCACGGTCGTGGGCGGAATGATGGGACTTGCCCATTTCTCAAACTTATCTTCGGTCATACGGCGGCGAATTACCAGTGCAACGCGCTTTTCATAAACATAATGTGCGAGCAGATTGTGCTCATAGATATCGTCGTTGTGCGGGTAGGTGAAAAAGTCGGTCATGTAGTGGCAGATCTCGCCGAGATCGACCGACAGCTCGCGTCCGTTGGTACGCCCGATGGTATACTTGCGCGTAAAAGTGCGGATTTTTTCCATCACCTCATCCATCATAATGGATGGGTTATGGCGTTTGGTGAGGTAAGTACCGGTCAGATCCGGTTTCAGGTTGCCGTAAATAAAGCCGCTCTGATCAAAGGTCACGCCGCAGGTCTGCTCAACGTAATCCATCAGCAGATTTGCAACGCGAATGTGGGATACGGAATCCATTTATCAGTCCTCCAAGACGGAACACATGTTAATTCTAACAGTAAATATTAAATTAACAAATTCTTAACGCCCGAAAAGCATCCTCTCCGCTTTTCACGATCGAAACCAGTATAGCACACTTTTTGCACATTGTCTCGCTTTTTTGAAAATTGTAACGCAAACAACACAGAATGTTAACAATTTTGCGGATTATCACAATTTAAGTTGCATTAAATTGGTTATCTTGCCCGGTATTGCTCACTCTTGAATTTGATTTTGCCCTCAAGGGCCTTGCGCAGACGTGCACACATGGCTTCCCTGTCCTGGTTGAGCGTGCCCGCCAGATTAACGTAGTTAGACGCGTGATTTGCACGGAAAATACTGCCCTCGGAGTCGATATGCTCGAGCAGGATGAGGGTTTCGTGCGCGATTTCAATCGGGTTCATCAGGTAGAAACGGCCCTCCTGCCAGTCGCGCATGAGCGGCGTCGGCAGCTCAAACAGCAGGGTCAGCAGGCCAATGTACTCCGGCTTCATGCGGGAGAGCGCTTCTGCGGTCTTGATGGCGTGCTCCTCGCTCAGCTCCAGCGAGCCGAGACCCGCAATGCAGGTAACGGACAGCTTCATACCGGCTTCCTTGACCATCAAACCCGCATGAACGATCTCATCGGCGGTTTCGCCCTTGTTGATGCGGCGCAGTACCTCATCCGAGCCGGATTCCAGACCCAGATAGATCATATCCAGACCCAGATCGTGCAGCATGTTCAAATCTTCCTGCTTTTTGCACAGAATGGACGCCGGAGAGCCATAGCTGGTAACGCGCTCGCACTCCGGAAATACCTTCTTGATGTAGCGCAGGATTTCTGCCATGTGCTCGGGACGGCACATCAGCGCATCGCCGTCTGCCAGAAAAATACGGCCGACACGGCGGTACATGCGGCGTGCTTCATCAAAATCAGCCTTGACCTCCTCTAGCTTGCGCACGCGGAAACGCTTTTCCTTGTACATATCACAGAAGGTGCATTTGTTGTGGCTGCAGCCGATGGTGACCTGCACAATCAGGCTGTATGCCTCAGAGGGCGGACGAAAAACTCTGCCTTCGTATTCGATCATGGGTAAAACTCCTTATTTTAGCTATTTAGATAAACAAAACGGACGGAGTATTCCGTCCGTTTGCTGGTAATATTGGGTTAGTCTTCTTCGGCTTCCGGCTCTTCCTCGGCCTCAGTCTGAGGCTCCTGAGCCGCCGGTTCAGCAGCCTTGGGTGCATCGTCAAATGCGTCCTGATATACCGAAGTATCCGCGCACTCCTCTGCGCATGCGCAGGAGGCACAGTCGGACTCGGCACGCATCATTTCCTCCAGCTCATCCATGGCCTTCAGTTCAGCCTCGTGGTAAACTTCCTCTTCACGCTTTTTCTGAAGCATAACAAGCGCTGCGGTAGCACCGGCTGCACAGGCAAGGCTGGTCAGCAGCAGACCTGCTTTCACCTTGGTAGAATTTTTCACGGTATCCACTCCCTCTCAAATGATGCGGAACTATTGTCATAATAAAAATCAATCAAACAAAATACGGCGTAAATGCCGATTAAGTGCTTTGCCTATACTTTATCATACGGACGGGGCAAAGTCAATGCTAACGGCACATTTAGCCAAGCTCGTAGGCACGCTTAATGCACTTATCGCAGGCTTCCGACACGATTCCGTACAGATCGCGGTCCTCAAGCACCTTCATACCCTCGATGGTGGTGCCGCCGGGCGAGCACACCGCGCGGATCAGCTCTGCCGGTGTCTTATCGCGGCGCAGCAGCATTTTTGCCGAGCCAATCATGGTCTGACAGATGAGCGTCAGCGCGTCGTCCTCGTTGATGCCGTGCTGCTTTGCACTCTGCACGAACGCGTCCGCGTAGGCATACAGGTATGCCGGAGCCGAACCGGCATACGGAATGACCTCGTTGAGCATGTTCTCCTGCTCAAACGTGACGGTAACGCCCATGGTGTTGAACAGTTCACAGAGTTCGGACAGCTGCTTGTCGGTTGCGGCCGCATTCTTGACCAGCTGGGTTGCACCCTCGCCGAGCATAAGCGGCGTGTTCGGCATCACGCGGATCATCGCGGTGTCCGCGCCGAGGGCACTCTCCAGCTTGGCGAAGGTTACGCCTGCGGCAATGGATACGACAAGCGGCTTCTCCCCTTCATATTTCGCCAGATTCGGCAGGATTTCATCGAAATTCTGCGGCTTGACGGCCAGCAGCACGATCTCGCTTTCTGCGTAGACCTCGGTATAGTCACCCGTGACGGCGTAGCCCTTGGCTGCATGAGCGGCGCGTTTTTCCTCGCTGCGGTTGAACATCAGCACCTGCTCAGGCGCAAAACGGCCTGCGCGCACTGCGCCTTCCGCAATAGCGGTACCCATGTTGCCGGCACCGAGAACACCGAATTTGTATTTTTTCATGTCAATACACCTCGTTTATGGTTTGTTGTTTCATATATGCTTAAATGATAGAGGGCAGCCCGCTCTGCGGAAGGAATACTGCCGTTTCTTTCAAATTATGGAAGATAAAACGATCATATCCGATAAAAGATATTATAGCACAATGTACTTTTCCTGCAAACAGCTTGTGAAAAACTTTCGGATATGGTAAAATAGAAATAATTTTATTTCATTATGGCTGTCATTTCGGACAGTCTAAAAGATATTGTATGTAAGGGAGTAAAACACAAAACATGGAACAAAAAAAGAGAAGCAGCTTCTCCAGCCGAATTGGTTTCGTGCTGGCGGCGGCAGGCTCGGCGGTAGGTCTGGGCAACCTTTGGCGATTCCCCTATCTGGCGGCACGGTACGGCGGCGGTATTTTCCTGCTGGTGTACCTCATTCTCGCGCTGACGTTCGGCTTTTCACTGATGATTACCGAGATTGCCATCGGACGAAAGACCCGTCTGTCCTGCATCGGTGCGTACAAGGCGCTCGATAAGCGGTTCGGATTCCTCGGCTGGCTGGCGGCGTTCGTGCCGTTCATCATCACGCCGTATTACTGTGTTATCGGCGGATGGGTTATGAAATACCTGTTCACCTTTATCAGCGGCAACGCACTTGAGGCGGCCGACAACGGCGGATTTTTCAGCAATTTCATTGGCTACGATGCGGGTTCGCTGTCCTCGACGATTTTCAGCTTCAACGGACCGACCCCGTGGTTCATCCTGTTCGTGCTGGCAACCACCATTGTCGTTATCTTTGGTGTTGAGAAGGGCATCGAGAAGGCAAGCCGTATCATGATGCCGATTCTCGCCATTCTGGCGGTCGTTATCGCAATCTACTCGCTGACCATTCCGGGTGCGATGCAGGGCCTGAAATATTATATTCTGCCCGATTTCTCGCAGTTTTCGGTATCTACCGTGCTTGGTGCGATGGGACAGATGTTCTACTCGATGTCGCTGGCAATGGGTATTATGATCACCTACGGCTCCTACATGCAGAAGGAAAATCTGCTTGAGCACTCTGTCGCTCAGATTGAGATTTTTGACACGCTGTTCGCGTTTGTGGCCGGTCTGATGATCATTCCGGCGGTTATAGCGTTTAACGGCGGCGATCCGTCTCAGGTAAACAGCGGCCCGGGTCTGATGTTCATCACTCTGCCGATGGTATTCGACTCCATGAAGTTCGGCACCATTATCGGCGCGGTATTCTTCCTGCTCGTACTGTTTGCGGCGCTGACCTCCTCCATTTCGCTGATGGAAACACTGGTTTCCGTGCTGATGGACAAGGCACACATGAAGCGCAAGACGGCTACCATCGCTATTACGGCAAGCTGCCTGATCATTGGTATGCTGTCCTGTCTCGGCTATGGTCCGTGGGCAACGATCACCATTATCGGTATGCAGTTCCTCGACTTCTTTGACTTTATCTCCAACTCCGTGCTCATGCCGATCGTGGCGCTGCTCACCTGCATCCTGATTGGTCATGTAGTCGGCACCAAGGTCATCGCAGACGAGGTAAAGGAAGGTGCCGGTTCGTTCCACCGCGAGAAGCTGCACCGCGTTATGGTGCGCTGGGTGGCTCCGGTGATGCTGGCAGCGATCCTTGCTTCGGAATTGGCAACAAAGGTATTCCACCTTTTCACAATCTAAATAGCTGTCGCGGAACTACAGTTCCGCCGACAAGAGGAACGGACCGTGGGCCGTTCCAAAGTCGTCCGAAAGTTCCCATACGGAAACTTTCTCCCTCTCAGGGTGTAAAACCTGCGCTATCCTTGCGCGGATTCTTGGACGCGCTGCGCCGATACATGCTCCCGGTTTGCTCTCATTAAACATTTTTAAGGATAGAGGCCTACGGGCTACGAATTTGCACAGTAAATTCTATTTTATGCGCGCTATCGCGCTTAATTGATATAGCCTGTTCCTTTTCGATAGATTAGAGATAGAAAAATCCGCAGACGTTCCCGTCTGCGGATTTTTCATTTGGAAATGAGGAATGAATGATGGTGGCATATTGAAGTCCTGCGGAGCCGTCCGGTATTTTTCCGGTGCCCCTTCGCTTTTGTTGTACTCAATTTACCATCGTGCGGCCGCAATGTCAATGCATGCAAATGAATCTTAACACGCTCTTAACTGCCGGGCGGTCAAATGCTGTCAGTCCTCGTCAAGCGACACCCATTCGGTATCGCCGGTGTGGAAAAAGTACAGCACGCAGGCGCGGACCGGTCTGCCGTAAATCTCATGCACGGCACGCGCGTAGGCGGCCAGCTGCGGACGGTACTGCTCGGCTCTCTCGACCGCACCGCCCTTCTTGATGCGGTCGGTCTTGAAGTCAAGGATAACAAAGCCGTCCCTGGTTTCGATCAGGCAGTCGATAACGCCCTGCAGGAGCACATTTTCCTCGGGTGCGTCCGCCGCAACCGGAAAATACGCTTGCGCCGGAACGAGCACGGAGAACTTGAACTCACGCCGCACCTTGTTTTCCGCCATAAAGGTTTTGTACAGGTCGGAGGCGAAAAACCGTTCGATCTTGCGTTTATCCACAGCATGCGCCTGTTCTGTGGACAAAATCTTCTTTTCCGCCAGACGGTTCAGCTCGTTTTCCACGCCGTTCGGCGCACAGGCGGCGTCAAAGTCGCAGAACTGCATGAACAGGTGGTGTGCTGTGCCGATCTCGGCCGGTGTCAGCTTTTTTTCTCCCTGCTCGAACAGCGGCGCGCGCAGCTGCACCTCCTTCCGCGGAGGCGGTGTCTCCTCGGCGGCCTCGTCTGCGCGGTAGCCGCGGCCGACACCGGTGGCGGTCAGCTTGCTCGGCAGATCCGCGAGGTAAGCATGCGGGTAGTCGAAGTGCGGCTGCACGGTGCAGTTGCCGGTCTCCCTGTCCTCGAAACGCAGGATTTCAGTTGCCTGCGGCTGCAGGTCGCTCGGATAATACACCTTGAGCGTGAATGCGTCATTGTCCGTGCCGTGCTCGGGCACCTCAGGCGCATACTCCTCGCGGAACGCACGCGCGCACGGATGCCGCAGCAGCGGTGTCAGAATCCACGCAAGCGGCGTGCGCACCGCGCCCATGGCGTACTGCGGCAGCTCATCGAGCGATGCCAGCAGCGACCATTTTTTCAGCGAATTCCGCAGGCTGCCGGTGGCTGCCGTCAGAATCAGTTTTTCCTTGGCGCGCGTCATCGCTACATATAATACGCGCAGCTCTTCGGATATCATCTCGCGGCGCATCTGCACCGAGACCGCAATGCGCTCGGCGGTGTCATACTGCACACCGCGGTCACGGTCGCGGCACTTGCTGCCGAAGCCGAGGTTCTGGTGCACGAGCACCGGCTCCTTGAGGTCGCTGTCGTTGAACTGCTTGGCGCAGTCTGCCACGATAACGACCGGAAATTCCAGTCCTTTGGACTTGTGGATGGACAGAATGCGGACCGCACCGCCGGTGGCCTCGGCACCGACCGTCTGGAAATCCTCGCCCTGCTCAAGCATGCCGCGCAGCAGGCGCACAAAGTCAAACAGGCCGCGGAAGCCCTGTCCCTCAAACGAGCGCGCCCGCTCGAAGAATGTCAGCAGGTTGCTCTGGCGCTGTGCGCCGTTCGGCAGCGCGCCGTACAGGCCGAGTGCACCGGTCTGATCGTAAATTTCCCACAGCAGGCGGTACACCGGCTGATCGCACGCAAAAGTGCGCAGAAAGTCCAGCCGCTGCAGAAAGGTTTCCACCTTCGGGAAATCCGTTCTCGACTGCAGAAGCGCGTCATAATAGCTGATCTTGCGATCCATAAGGCGAATATCTGCCAGTTCCTGCTCGGTGAAGCCGAACAGCGGCGAGCGCATCACACCGATAAGGTCAACGTCCTGCCTCGGATTATCAATGACGCTGAGCAGCGACACCATCGTGCCGACCTCGGCAGTCTCCAGCAGGCCGCCGCGCTGCTCGGCGCTGGCTGTTACGCCGATACGCTCCAGCTCCGCAATGTAGGTCGGCGCCTTGCTTCTGGGCGAACGCAGCAGGATTACGATGTCGCCCGGCGTGACCGGACGCAGCTTTCCGGTCTGCTTGTCCGTCACCGGAAAGCCTTCATCGAGCAGCGCACGAATGCGCTTCGCGGCAAGCCGTGCTTCGAGTTCGGTCTTGTCCGGCGCATCATCGTCCTCGCCGAGTCCGTCCGCATCCACGAGCAGGACTTCGGTCTTGTACCGCTCGTTTCCGGCCTCCGGATAGTAGTCCGCACCGAGGTGCAGCGCCTCCTTGTCCGTGTACGCGAGGTCGCCCACGGTCTCGCCCATGACGGCGGCAAACAGGTAGTTGCACGCGTCCAGCACAGCCGCCCGCGAACGGAAATTCTGCCCGAGGACAACACGGCGCGGCTGCCCGTCGGCGGCATCCGCCGCCTCACCGAAGCTGCGGTATTTCTCCAGGAAAATGGACGGGTCCGCCAGTCGAAAGCCGTAAATGCTCTGCTTGACGTCACCGACCATGAACAGGTTGGTCTCGTCTCTGGAGAGTGCGCGGAAGATGGCATCCTGCACGGCGTTGGTATCCTGATACTCGTCTACCGCAATTTCGGTGAACTGCTCGGACATGGTTTTCGCCAGTGCGGACGGCTTGCCGTCTGTGTACAGCAGACGCACGGCAAAGTGCTCCAAATCGTTGAAATCCGCAGCATTTCTTGCACGTTTCGCTGCCGTAAAGGCATCGTCGAAGGCATTTACCATGTCGATGAGCGCGAACAGCGCGGGTGCTGTCAGGCCGCGGTCGTACTCCGCCTCTTCTGCGGTGACGGTCAGCCATTTCTCCCGAATATTATTGGCAACGCCCTTCCACTCCTCGCGCATGGCCTTGATCTGCTCGAGGAACGCCTTGTCCTCAAATTTTCTCGCGGCCTTGAGTCGGTCAAACGAGATCGACCGGGCAGCCTTCACGCAGTCGTCCCAGCTGCCGTTATACAGCGCATCAAGCAGACGCTCGGCCTGATTTAAGTCGCTCGTCAGCGCGGGCAGATAGTTGTCCGCCAGCTCGTCAATGCCGGTCAATTCATCCACAGCCATGTGCAGAAATGCCGCACCGTGCTGTGCCGCCGACCTTGCCTGCTCGCGCAGAACACAGCCGTGCGGCGTGTCCATGCCGCGCGTGTACAACCCCGCACGCACGTCCTCAAGGAACGCCCGCGGATCGGGATGCGCCTGAATTTTCTCGTAGGTGCCGAGAATGACCTCGCCCAGCTTTTTATCGTCGCGCCCCGCCGTCAGCAGGTCACAGAGCGCGAAAAACTTCTCGTCCGCCTGCTCGTAGGCCGTGTCGAGCACTTCTTCGAGCACCTCGGCGCGAAGCAGCTTGCCCTCGTTTTCGTCCATCAGGCGAAAGTCGGGCGCGATGCCGAGCACCGCCGCCTGCTCGCGCGCGAGCGACAGGCACAGCGCATGCACAGTCGTGATTTTCGCGCGATGCACGAGGAACAGCTGCCGCCGCAGACGGGTATCCCGCGGGTTTGCGGCTACGGCCGCACCGAGGGCCGCACCGATTCGCTCACGCATTTCGGCTGCCGCTGCATTGGTAAAGGTAACCAGCAGCAGGCGGTCGATATCGACCGGATCGTTCTCGTCCGTCAGCCGCCGGAGCACACGCTCGGTCAGTACGGCCGTCTTGCCCGAGCCGGCTGCCGCTGAAACCAGCAGTGCGCCGCCGCGGTCGTCGATCGCGGTCTGCTGATCAGGTGTCCACTTCGGCATTGTCGTCCCCTCCTAACTGCTCCCAGAATTCCTTGTCCTTGATGTTTTTCAGCCAGCGCACCTTGTCTCCGGCGGTCTCATCGAACCGGCAGGCTGCCCGGAAATCACACCATTCGCAGTAGCTGCGGTCGGTCTTGCGCGGGTCGGCTTCAATGCTGCCGTTTCGCAGAGCCTGTCCCATTTCGAGCAGCTTTTTCTGCGTGTAGCGTGCCAGTCTGCCGAATTTCGCCAGATCAGCTACCGCAGACTTGGCGGCAAGCGTCGGCTCATCCTCGCCCTTCCCGGTCTTGATAGAGACCGGAATAAACCGTCCGTCACCCTCCAGACCGTGCTCCATCGCCTCGAGCAGCGACATATCGTCGCTCAGCAGACCCGAACGCCGCAGCGCCTTATCGCGCAGGATGCGCAGCCCTTCCTCGTCCGTGTCGCGCGCCGCGTCCGGCAGCTCATCGCGCACCGGAACGTACAGCACGCCCGCCGGTACGATTTCGTTCAGCTCGGCAGTCAGGCGGGCACGATAGCGGCCAAGACCCTCCTGCTGCAGCGCGTACAGATAGATGATAAGCTGCATGTTGAGTCCATACCAGATGTCGGACAGCGAAAATGACTTTTTTCCGCTTTTATAGTCCATAACGCGCAGATAGAGGCGGCCGTTTTTAATGTAGCCGTCCACGCGGTCCACCTTGCCGGAGAGTGAAACCGACACATCGCCGTCCTCACACTGCACGGGCGGCAGGTCGCCGCTGCGCGAGAAGTCCAGCTCATAGTCGATCGGCGCAAAGTCGGATACGCGAAGTTCTTCGATCACGTTGTCGAGGATCTGCTCCACGGCGCGCACCAGTCGGCGGAACAGGTACTGGAAACGCGCGGTTTTGTTCTCCAAGCCGCCCAGTTCCTCCGCGACATACTGCCGTACCGCTTCACGGCAGGCTTTGCGCACGGTCGGCTGATCGGCATGGGCGGCGCCGCCCTCGCACTTTCCAAGAGCATCCAGCGCATGCTCGAGCACATAGTGGATGAACGTGCCGGTCGAGAGCGCATCAAACTTCGCCACGCGGCGCGGCTTGGCCTTCAAACCATACTGCATAAAGAATGCAAACCGACAGGAATAGAACGTATCCACACGCGAAGCGGTCAGATTGAGGCTTTTTCCGTACAATCCGTCAATCGTGTGCGGACTGCTCAGCGGTCCTCTGCCGCGCCGCTGCGCCTGCGCGTTTTTGACTCGCTCATCATCCTTATAGTAGTCATAGGCAGCCCGCACGGCGGCTGTCCGGTCGCCCGAAAGATACGCACACGCGAGTTCGACCGCCGGTCGTTCTGCCTGCAGGCGGTCACGCACGGTCTCCGTCCGGTGGGTGGAAAACGGCACATCCGGCAGCAATTCGCGCACTGTGTTTACGAAGTAGGACGGCCGCGTTTCACCGCCGCCTGCGTCGATGATGTGATACGTCAGCAGCAGCTCGTCCGTCGGGCACGCAAGTGCTCGATAGAGCGTTTCCTGCTCCATCAGCAGGCGTTCCTCGCCGTAGGCTTTGAGTTCCACGCCGAGCGCGTCCATTTTGTCGCGGTCCATGTCGCTCAACAGCGAGGTCGAGGACGGGGTTTTCGGTATCAGGCCGTCGTTGACGCCCAGCAGGATGACATATTTCGCATTTTCCGTACACGCACGCTCGATGTTGCCGCAGGTCACGCGGTCGAGCGAAACCGGAATCGTACCCACATCATACTCGCCGAGCACCAGCCGGAACAGCTGCGCGAAACGGTCGAGCGTCAGCGGCATATCACCGCACACCCATGCAAACTGCTCCATCGCAGAAACCAGGATTTCCCACAGCTGGCGGTACTCGTCGGCCAGCTGCAGACGGCCCGCCTGCTCATGTCCGGCGGCGCGATCAGTCATGCGCTGCGGCGCATCCACCGCGAGAAGAAATGCATAGAGCGCACGCACGCAGTCGCCTGCAGGCTGCTCACCTGCAAGTGCCTCGCGCAGTGCGGAGAACGGCGCGATTGCCCGTTTGCGGAGTGTGTTCAGCTCGGCAAGCTGTGCCTTCGCGTTCTCGTCGATGGACAGACCGTAGCCGTCCGGATGCTCGGTCCACTCGCGTTCCCAGGCTCCGCCGCGGATGTTCCAGGTGAGCACATAGTTCTCTAATTTGTCAATTTCGTCCCAATCCAAGCCCGCGAGTCCGGTCTTGAGACAGGAGAATAGATCTTCATATCGGAAGTGATTTCGCACCGCTTCCAGTGCATTCGTGACCAGCGCCATCGGCGGACGGGACAGCAGATCCGGCTTTTCCGCGAGGAACACCGGAATGTCGTACCGCGCCATCGCCATTGCAAGGAACGCGCTGTACGGCTCGATATCGCGTGCCGCAACCACAAAATCGCGGCAGCGCGCGCCTTCGTCCCGCACCTTGCGCCGAATGTAAGCCGCTGCATGCTCACACTCGTCAAACGGTGAAGCCGCCTCGTACAAACGAACGCCAGCCGCGCTCTCCTGCGGGGTGCGCACCGGCAACAGGCTTTCGCGTTCGAGCGCAGCCAGTCCCTCCGGTCGGGCCACCTTGCTTTCGCCCAGTTCGATGCGCTCGACCGTCTGGTTATGATGCTTTGCCATCCGTGTTAATTTCTGCACTGTTTTACAGCCGGTAAGGAAAATCTCCGGGTAATCCGTATCACAGGTTACCGCCGCAGAGAGTGGCACACCTGCCGCCAGCATGGCATCAACTACTGCACTTTCCTGCACGGTAAAGCCGAGAAATCCATCCAGATAGACCGCTGCGCCGTCCAGCGTGTGACTTTCTGCCAGACGGTCGCGCAGGTGTGTCAGACGGTCTCTCGGGTCAGGCAGGGACTCATCGCACAGGCGCTCATATGCCGTCAAAATCTGTGCAAGGTCGGACAATTTTTCTGCAAGTACAGCGTCCTCACTCTCCTCGGCAGCCGCAAACAGCGTCTCCGGTGCGACTGCACAGGTTTTGCACTCGTCGATCAGCCGCAGTGCCTCCTGCAGCAGCTCCGGCTTGTCTGCCAGACCCTTCCACGCACTCAGCCCGCCCTGCACACGGCGTGCCGCCTCCTGCAAGGTCAAAAGCTGACCTGCCGGTGTCAGCATCTGCTGTGCCAGTCCGCCGACCTCAGAGAACACACGGTCAGCCAATCGTGAGAACGTCAGCACCTCGGCCGTGCGTGCGCCGTGGTTGTGCGTGGCCGCGGCAAGCCGCCGCTCCATCAGGTGCGAGTTCAGCTCGGGCACGAGCAGAATCTGCCGTCCCTCTCCCCTTTCACTCAGCGCCGCGATCTCCCGCAGGATGGCCGTTGTCTTGCCGCTTCCCGCTCGTCCGGTCCAGATCCGCATGGCACACTCTCCTTTCGTTTCATAGCTATTTGATTATAGCACAACCGAAGCAAATTGAAAATGGATACACCCACCGCAGTGGGCGTCCAGCGAGCAACCGCCCATAGGGCGGCTCTTAGCGAGTCGGAATAGAAAACAGGAAATTATCAATAAAGACCGCGCGGTCGTTTTATACTTTTTTTGTGAGTTATTCGCTTATTTTTCAGTCTTTTTTGAACTTTTCCGGTGTTTTGTTTGCATTCTCATATTCTGTAAAATTATTTTTTCAAAAAACTCTTGCATTTTTCTCCGCTTGGGACTATACTTTCCTCAGGCAGAGTAATAAAGGCTTTGCCCCGCAAAACCAAATATTTGATTCTTCAGGGCAGGGTGCAATTCCCTACCGGCGGTACAGCCCGCGAGCGGATGCCATTCGGCGGAAGCATGATTCGGTGAAATTCCGAAGCCGACAGTATAGTCTGGACGAAAGAAGAATGCGCGGAAAGACCTTCCGCTTGTTTGCTGTTCTGAAATGCTGATTCGGTGTTTCAGACTTTTTATTTTCACAATGCTTTTCTCAGCGTCCCGAAGATTCTTGTCTTTGGGACGTTTTTTATGGCTGTCGCCAAACTATCGTGAAATTTTCTACAGAATTATATCAGGTGATTCTATGCAGGAGCAAAAACAGGAATATATGCGTCGGGCGCTGGCGCTGGCCCAGCGCGGAGCCGGTCACGTCAACCCGAATCCGATGGTCGGCTGCGTCATCGTCAAGGACGGAAAAATCATCGGTGAAGGCTGGCACGAGCACATCGGCGGCCTGCATGCCGAGCGCAATGCATTCGCGCACTGCACCGAGGACTGCACGGGCGCAGACCTTTACGTCACGCTCGAGCCGTGCTGCCACTGGGGACGCACGCCGCCGTGCACAGACGCAGTCATCGAGCACAAGATCGGCCGCGTGTTCGTCGGCTGCCTCGACCCGAACCCGCTGGTAGCCGGCAAAGGCGCACAGATCCTGCGCGACGCAGGCATCGAAGTCGAGACCGGCGTGTGCGAGGACGAATGCCGCCGCGTGAATGAAGTTTTCTTTCACTACATCACGCACAAAACGCCGTTTGTGACGCTCAAGTACGCGATGACGCTGGACGGCAAAATTGCCGCGCACACCGGCGACAGCCGCTGGGTGACCGGCGAGACCGCCCGCCGTCATGTGCACGAAACGCGCAACCGGCTGCCCGCCATCATGGTCGGCATCGGCACCGTGCTTGAGGACGATCCGCTGCTCACCTGCCGCATTGACGGCGGGCGCGATCCGATCCGCGTAATCTGCGACAGCCGCGCAAGAACGCCGATCGACAGCAGAATCGTACAGACGGCGAACAAAATCCCGACCTATATCGCGGTCATCGGTCAAAATGAGCGCACCGCTGAACTGGAACGGCACGGTGTACACATTCTCGAATGCAAAACGAAAAACGAGCGCGTAGACCTTGCCGACCTGATGCGCCAGCTCGGCGCACTCGGCATCGACGGTCTGCTTCTCGAAGGCGGTTCGGCACTTGCGTTCTCCGCGCTGGAGGCCGGTGTGGTGCACCGCGTGCAGGCGTACATCGCCCCGAAAATCATCGGCGGTGCAGGCGCAAAAAGTCCGGTCGGAGGTCTGGGATTTGACAAGATGGTGCAGGCGCTTCCGCTGAAGGACGTGACCTGCACGCCGATGGACGAAGATTTCCTGATTGAAGGGAGATTGTAATGTTTACTGGACTTATCGAAGAAATCGGTACGGTGCGGCGCATCGAGCGCGGCGCAAAGGGCGCTCGGCTGACGATTGCGGCGAATACCGTGCTCGAAAATACAAAAATCGGCGACAGCATTGCCACGAACGGCGTATGCCTGACCGTGGTCGCGCTGACGGACGACAGCTTCAGCGCCGACGTGATGGCGGAGAGCCTGCGACGTTCCGCGCTCGGCAGTCTGCAGAGCGGCTCGCCGGTCAATCTGGAGCGCGCGATGCCTGCCGACGGACGGTTCGGCGGTCATATCGTATCCGGCCACATCGACGGCACCGGCTCGGTTCTCTCGCAGCGGCGCGAGGACAACGCCGTGTGGGTGACGATCAAAACACCGGCTCCCCTGCTCCGGTACATCGTCGAAAAAGGCTCGATCGCCATTGATGGTGTCAGCCTTACTGTGGCGGCTGTGACGGACACCGACTTTTCGGTCTCCATCATTCCGCACACCGGCGCGCAGACCATTCTGCTCGGCAAAAAGCCGGGCGAGCCGGTCAACCTCGAATGTGATGTGATCGGCAAATATGTTGAAAAAATGCTCACGCCGCACAAATCCAGCGGTATTACGATGGATTTTCTTGCACAACACGGATTTTAACGGAGGTTTTCTCTTATGGAATATCAGTTCAATACAGTTGAAGAGGCGCTCGAAGAGCTTCGCGCCGGACACCTCATCCTCACCATTGATGACCCGGACCGCGAAAACGAGGGCGACCTCATCTGCGCGGCACAGTTTGCCACGACCGAGAACGTCAACTTCATGGCAACTCACGCCAAGGGCCTGATCTGCACACCGATGAGTGAGCAGGTTGCACTCCGTCTCGGTCTCGAGCAGATGGTAAAGGTCAACACCGACAACCACCACACCGCGTTCACGGTCTCTATCGACCATGTGGACACCACGACCGGCATTTCCGCCGAGGAACGCGGCTTTACCTGCCGCAAATGTGCGGATATCCACACCAAGCCGGAGGAGCTGCGCCGTCCGGGACACGTTTTCCCGCTTGTTGCACGCCGCGGCGGTGTGCTGACCCGCAACGGCCACACCGAGGCAACTGTCGATCTGTGCCGTCTGGCCGGACTCGAGCAGTGCGGTCTGTGCTGTGAGATCATGCGCGATGACGGCACAATGATGCGCACCTCCGAGCTGATGGAGAAGGCCAAGGAATGGGGCCTCAAGATCATCACCATCAAGGATCTGCAGGACTACTGCCGCCGCCATGACAAGCACGTTGTCCGCGAAGCCTGTGCGAAAATGCCGACCCGTTTCGGTGAGTTCCGCATCTACGGCTACGTCAACGACCTGACCGGCGAGCACCACGTTGCGCTCGTCAAGGGCGAGATCGGCGATGGCAAGAACCTGCTCTGCCGCGTACACTCCGAGTGCCTGACCGGCGACGTGTTCGGTTCCCGCCGTTGCGACTGCGGTCAGCAGCTGGCGGCAGCCATGCAGCAGATCGACAAGGAAGGCCGCGGCGTGCTGCTCTATATGCGCCAGGAAGGCCGCGGCATCGGTCTGATCAACAAGCTGAAGGCGTATGAGCTGCAGGAAAAGGGCTTCGATACCGTTGAGGCAAACGTAAAGCTCGGCTTTGCGCCCGACCTGCGCGAATACTGGATCGGCGCTCAGATCCTGCAGGACCTCGGCGCGAAGGAGCTGCGCCTGCTGACCAATAATCCGGAGAAGATTTACGGTCTGGACGGCTTCGGCGTAGAGATCGCCGAGCGCGTGCCGATTGAGATTGCGCCGCAGAAGGATGACGCATTCTACCTCAGAACCAAGAAGATTAAGATGGGACACCTTTTCAGCGAAACATTATAATGCTTCGCTGAGAGTGAAGAGTGGAGATTGGAGAGTAAAGATATTTGGTGCTCTCCGTTCCAGACTCTCCACTCTCAACTCTACACTCTCCACTCTATCAACCCCCGCTATATAATATCTGAAAGGAAGATTTTAAGATGAAGGTACTCGAAGGCAAGTTAGTAGCAACCAAGGGCAAGTTTGCAATCGTTGGTGCACGTTTCAACGAATTTATCGTTTCCAAGCTGATCTCCGGCGCGGAGGACACGCTGGTACGTCACGGTGTGGACACGGATGACATCACGCTCGTATGGGTTCCGGGTGCATTTGAGATCCCGCTGGCGGCGCAGAAGCTGGCGCAGAGCGGCAAGTATGATGCAGTTATCTGCCTCGGCGCGGTTATCCGCGGCTCGACCAGCCACTATGATCTCGTGTGCAACGAGGCTGCCAAGGGCATCGCACAGGTCAACCTGCAGACCGGCGTACCGGTAACGTTCGGTGTGATTACCACTGAGAACATCGAGCAGGCCATCGAGCGCGCAGGCACCAAGGCCGGCAACAAGGGCGCAGATGCAGCGATTGCGGCTCTCGAGCTGGCAAACCTGCTGCCGCAGATCTAAAGATCTAAAATTGTGCAGAAAACCCGCTCCCGGTTATACCGAGAGCGGGTTTTTCATTTATCGCGTGAATGATTGAGAATGGAAAATGGAGAATGGAGAATTATCGTGATGGTAAAACGTGTGTTCCCATACCAAAATCATTTGCAGATGTGTAACCGTAGGGGCGCAAAACGTTTGATATGGCGCTGCATAGGAGCACACTGTGCTCCCCTACGATAAGGCATATGCCAACGATTCAGAACAATGGTGAATTCCTCATCTCTGCGTTCATTTTCCATTCTCCATCCTCCATTTTCAATTATTATCCCGCAGATGCAAAAACCACCCGAGAAAATCTCGGGTGGTTTTCTATTTATCTCACTGCTCCGTCTCCTCCCATGAGCGCGGTCAGCTCCTCGACCCGCTCCAGCGGGAACGGCGGGAACGCCACTGGCTTCATGGCGATGGACATCAGCTTCATCGGGTTATCGTCAGCCGCTGCGCGGTTGGAATGCAGTACACCGCAGCGTCGGCAGCGATGAATCACTGTCCACTCACCGTTTTTGCGGACCCAGACACCGATGGCGTCCATAATGCCGCCGCAGTCGGCGGCACGGTCGCCCGGCTCATCGTCCACATGCAGGCTGGACAGGCAGTTCGGACAGTGATTCCTGTGGTCGCTGCCCGCGCCTACCGGTACGACCGGATGGCCGCACACCCTGCAGGTGAAGCTGTCGTCACAGGCATGCGTTTTGTAATAACCCTTTTGATATTGCTTGCATTTATTCTCCCGATTCATGGGAATTCCTCCTGAAAAGTCGATTATTTTCGTCCTTTTGGGAGGTGGTTTATGGATTCAGCCGATCTCCCGGTCAGCTTACCGAATCCAATTCACCGTATTTCTTCAAAAAGCAAAACTCCTTTAATTATTTATCCTTAAGTGCGTCCTTTACCTTATCCCAAAAGCTCTTGCGCTTGACCTGATTCTCGTCGGTAGACGTTTCCTCGAACTCACGCAGCAGCTTTTTCTGCTTGTCGGACAGATTCTTCGGCACCTCGATGTTTACGCGGACGTACTGGTCGCCGCGACCGCGGCCGTTGACGTTCTGGATGCCCTTGCCGCGCATGCGGAACGTAGTGCCGGTCTGTGTGCCTTCCGGAATCTTGTACTCGATGCGGCCGTCGATGGTCGGCACCTGCAGCGTATCGCCGAGTGCGGCCTGTGCGAACGAAATCGGAATATCGACATGTACATCCGGGCCGTTGCGAGTAAAGATCGGGTGCGGACGGATGGCAACCGTTACGAACAGATCGCCTGCAGGGCCGCCGTTTACACCGGCATTGCCCTGACCGCGCTGCTGGATGGACTGACCATCGTCGATACCGGCCGGAATGTTGACCTTGAACTTGCGCATCTTGCGAACACGACCCTGACCGCCGCACTTCGGACACGGCTTCTTGATGATCTTGCCGGTGCCGCGGCAGTTCGGGCAGGCGCCCTGCGTCTGGAACATGCCGAGCGGCGTGCGCTGGGTCTGCGTAACAACGCCGGTGCCGCGGCAGTTCGGACAGGTCTCCGCCGTGGTGCCCTTTGCGGCACCTGTGCCGCCGCAGTCATCGCAGGACTCGATGCGCTCGACCGTGATCTCCTTCTCACAGCCGAATGCGGCTTCCTCAAAGGACAGGATCACCGTCTGACGGATGGATTCGCCTCGCTGCGGTGCGTTGCGGCGCGAAGAACGTCCGCCGCCAAAGCCGCCGCCGAAGAATGAGCCGAACAGGTCGCCCAGATCGCCCATGTCAAAGCCGCCGCCGTAGCCGCCGGCACCGGCACCGCCGCCGTAGCTCGGGTCAACGCCGGCAAAGCCGAACTGGTCGTACTTGGCGCGCTTCTCCTTGTCGGACAGCACCTCGTATGCTTCGTTTACTTCCTTGAACTTATCCGCAGCCTCCGGATTATCCTTGTTGAGGTCCGGGTGGTACTTGCGCGCCAGCTTGCGGTATGCCTTTTTCAGCTCATCATCACTTGCGCCCTTCTGTACGCCGAGCACTTCATAATAATCTCTTTTATCAGCCATAAAAAATCATCCTATACACAGGGATAGGCGCACCAAAGTGCGCCTCTCCATTAGAGTGGAGTGTGGAGAGTGAAGAGTGAGGAGTTTTTCTCTCCACTCTTCACTCTTCTATCTTCACTCTTGCTTATTACTTGTTATCGTCGTCCTTAACCTCGGTGAAGTCAGCGTCTACAAAGTCGCCCTGCTGGCCGCCCTGTGCGCCTGCACCCTGAGCGCCGCCCATGTTCGGGTCGCCCTGCGGTGCCTGCTGCTGATAGATCTTGCCGGCCAGATCGGAGAACTTCTTGGACAGGCCTTCGGTTGCTGCCTTGATCATGTCGGTATCGGTGCCCTTGAGTGCTTCCTTGACCTTTTCGATCTCAGCCTGAACGCCTGCCTTCTCGTCTGCGGACAGCTTGTCGCCGAGGTCGGTCAGCGCCTTCTCGGACTGGAACACGAGCTGCTCTGCGCTGTTGCGCACTTCGACAGCTTCCTTGTTCTTCTTATCCTGCTCCGCATACTGCTCAGCCTCGTGCATTGCCTTGTCGATCTCATCCTGGCTGAGGTTGGTGGAAGCGGTGATGGTGATCTTCTGCTCCTTGCCGGTGCCGAGGTCCTTTGCGGATACGTTTACGATGCCGTTCGCGTCGATGTCGAAAGTAACCTCGATCTGCGGGATGCCGCGCGGAGCCGGAGCGATGCCGTCGAGCTTAAAGAGACCCAGCTGCTTGTTATCGCGTGCAAATTCACGTTCACCTTGCAGAACATTAACTTCTACGGAAGTTTGACCGTCAGCTGCAGTGGAGAAAATTTGGCTTTTCTTGGTTGGAATGGTTGTGTTACGCTCAATTACTTTTGTCATAACACCGCCCATGGTTTCAACACCCAAAGAAAGAGGAGCAACGTCTAGCAATAATAGTCCTTGAACCTCACCGCCAAGAACACCTGCTTGTAAAGCAGCACCCATAGCAACACATTCATCAGGGTTAATGCCTTTAAATGGATCTTTGCCTGTTAATTTCTTTACAGCTTCCTGAACAGCAGGAATTCTGGTAGAACCACCAACCAACAACACTTTGCTCAAATCGCCGATTTGAAGACCGGAGTCTTTTAAAGCTTGGCGGACAGGTTCCATAGTAGCCTCAACCAAATCAGCTGTCAATTCATTGAATTTTGCTCTGGAAAGAGATAAATCCAAATGTTTTGGACCTGTAGCATCTGCTGTAATAAATGGCAGATTAATTGCTGCATTGGTCATGCCGGAAAGCTCAATTTTTGCTTTTTCTGCAGCTTCTCTCAATCTTTGCATTGCCATTTTGTCAGCGCTTAAATCAACGCCCTCTGCTTTTTTGAATCATCCAATCGCAGATACGTTTATCAAAGTCGTCACCACCAAGTTTGTTGTTACCTGCGGTAGCCAAAACTTCTTGAACGCCGTCACCCATTTCAATAATAGAAACGTCGAAGGTACCGCCGCCAAGGTCGTAAACCATAACCTTTTGGTCTTCACCTTTATCAATGCCGTAAGAAAGAGCAGCAGCAGTTGGCTCGTTGATAATACGTTTTACGTCCAAACCTGCAATTTTACCTGCATCTTTTGTTGCTTGACGCTGTGCGTCTGTAAAATATGCAGGAACTGTGATAACCGCTGCGGAAACAGTATCACCCAAATAAGCTTCTGCATCTGCTTTTAATTTTTGTAGAATCATTGCAGAAATTTCTTGTGGTGTATAAGCTTTTCCGTCAATATTTACTTTATGGTTTGTACCCATTTCTCTTTTGATGGATACTACTGTACGCTCAGGATTTGTGATTGCCTGACGTTTTGCAACTTGGCCAACCATTCTTTCGCCTGTTTTAGAAAATGCAACTACGGAAGGAGTTGTTCTTCCGCCTTCTGCGTTTGGAATTACAACAGGCTCGCCGCCTTCAATTACTGCTACGCAAGAGTTTGTAGTACCTAAGTCAATACCAATTGTTTTTGCCATAATATCAATCCTCCAAAATATATCTTACAAAGTAAAATTCTATAAAAGTAATATTTGTTTTAGTTTGCAACAATTACCGTTGCATGGCGAACAATTTTGTCTCCAATACGGTAACCTTTTCTGTAAACAGTTGCAATTACATTTTCACCCAAAGATTCATCTTCAATATGAGAAACCGCTTGGTGATACTCCGGATTAAACGGTTCACCAACTGTACCCATAACAGCAACACCCATTTTAGATAAAATGTCGTTGAGATTTTTTTGAATCATTTGTACGCCTTTTCTCAAATCTTCGGCAGAACAATCTGCTTGTGCCAAAGCCA
>OGCO01002584.1_pt1 | contig 23370 bp, 16 predicted proteins | sample 1570171 | NCBI WGS metagenome assembly OGCO01 (sample SAMEA4370583, study PRJEB24528) | human gut metagenome
GCTTCTCCCGCAGGGCAGCGGCTGGCATGGCGCTGCGGATGACGTCCACCAGCTGACCGGTGGTCTCGATGGGTGCCTCCTGGCGTCTGCGGACAATAGCGCCGGCGATGGCGCCGGCGTAGCGTTCTTCTCCATAGTTGCGCAGCACGTCCTTGAGCTGTCCCTCCGACCACTCATTGACCACCACCGCCGCCGTCAGCGGCTGGGTCTGATCCATGCGCATGTCCAGGGGGGCGTCGTGCTGATAGGAAAACCCTCGTTCCGGGTCGTCCAGCTGGGGGGAGGACACGCCCAAGTCCAGCAGGATGCCGTCCACCGCGGGGATGTCCAACTCCCGGAGCAAGTCCGGCATATCCCGGAAGTTGCCGTGGACCAGGGTCACCCGGTCCATCCAGGGTCCCAACCGTTCCTGGGCGGCGTCCAGCGCCGCCTGATCCCGGTCGATGGCGATGAGCCGTCCGGTGGTCAGGCGTTTGGCGATCTCCCGGCTGTGGCCGGCGCGGCCTAAGGTGCCGTCTACGTAGACGCCCTCCGGCCGGATATGTAAGCCCTGGATACATTCCTCCAACAGGACCGGGCAATGGGTCAATTCACTCATCATCAGAACCCCAACAAATCCATCATATCGGCCACACGGTCACCGCTCAGGGCAGCTTCGTCCTTGGCCTTCCATACTTCTGCGTTCCAAATCTTCGCTTTCTTGTTGTTGCCCACAATGGCAACCTCCTTCTCCAAGCCGGCGTAATCCCGGAGCTTCTTGGGGATCATGAAGCGATTCTGGCTGTCCGGCTCACACTTAGCGGCGTTGGCGAAAAAGGTGTCCGAGATGGCAGCCTTACTGCTGGGCAGAGCGGCCAGCTTCTCACAGAGCCTGTCCCACTCGGGCATGGGATAGACGTTGAGGTATTGATACAGGGTGCCATCCGCCTCGCGGTTGGCGCCCACGGCGATATAGAAGCAGGTACCCAATTCCTCCCGGAAGTTGGCGGGGACGAAGAGACGACCTTTGGCATCCAGATTGTGCAGATACGTGCCGGTCATCTTGTCACTCCCTCCACCGACGGGGCTGGGCGCTCCCATTTGCTCCACTTTGCTCCACAGTATAGCAATAGTATACGTCTTTTCCTGGAAAAAGGCAAGTGGTATTCCACCGCTTTTTGCTCTTTTTATCCCGGTTTTTCCCCAGAATTTAGGCCGCTTTCGTAACAAAACATTTGTTCTAACCCTTCCAACGCTTCCAGTCCCGTCCTATCCCTTCTACCCTTTCCCAGACCCGCAAAAATCCGCCTTTTCGTTCCAAAATCACCCTCTCTCTTGCACAACATGAAATTTTATGCTAGGATACGGGTGCAATCTCATCCTTTCGAATCTGATCGAGGCGATTTCAACCATGAACCAAAAAGGCAAAAACTGTTCCATTGCCGCCCTCATCCTGGGCATCGTGTCCATTGTCCTGTGCTTCCCCTACATCCTCAGCGCCCTGGCTATGGCCTGCGGCATCGTGGGGATCATCTGCGCCACCAACGGCCAGAAATACTGCCTGGAGGCGGGACAGCCCACCGGTCTGGCCACCGCCGGTCTGGTGCTCTCCATCATCGGCCTGACCCTCTCCTCCATCTCCTTCTTCACCTGCACCCTCTGCGTCACCTGCGTGGGGTTCGTGCTGTGATATGGCGCCGTTTGTCACCCTCTTCGGCCGCACCGTCGGCAGTTACGGCCTCTGCTCCGTTTTCGGATTGCTGGTCAGCAGCTTTGTCGCCATCCAGTTGGGGCGACGGCAGGGTGTGCCCAGCTACCTGGTCATCCAGGCAGCGGTTTCCGCCCTGGTGGGGTTGCTGGCAGGCGGACACCTGCTCTACGGCCTGCTCCACCTGCCGGAACTGTTGTCCCATCCTACCCTAGTCACGTTTCTGCGCTGTTTCAGCGGCTCCATCTACTACGGCGGCTTTTTAGGCGCTTGCCTGTCCGTCCACTGGTACGCCCGACGCTTTGCACCTAACCAGACCGGTCTGCTCACCGACCTCTTCGCCTGCTCCGTCCCCCTGTTCCACGCCTTTGGCCGGGTGGGGTGCTTTTTGGGCGGCTGCTGTTATGGCATCCCCTGCCGGTGGGGTTTTACGGTCACGGGAAATCCGCTGGTGCCGGAGGTCAACGACGTCTGTCGGTTCCCGGTGCAGCTGGTGGAGGCCGGGTGCGAGCTGGGGCTGTTCTTTTTGCTGTTTTGGCTCTTTCGCAAGGGGAAACGCTCTGGACAGTTGGTGTTCTGCTATCTGCTGGGCTATGCACCCCTGCGGTTCGGGCTGGAGTTTTTGCGTGGGGACGCAGCTCGTGGGTTCTTTTTCAACCTGTCCACCAGTCAGTGGCTCAGCATCCTGTTGTTTTGCACAGCCCTGTGGATATTTCGCCGCGCTCCACAAAACGAATAAAAAAACTGTCTCGGTGGGGATGTGACCCCACCGAGGCAGTTTTTTCGTTATTCGACCGCCGGTTCCCCCGGCTTTTTGTAGATCTTGTCCAGCTTCTCGTCGATCTCCCGCTGGCAGAAGGCATCCCATTCCGCCTCCGGCACCTCTTCATAGGCTACCGAGACATATTCCGTGTCCATTTTGAACAGGTCGGCCACGTCCTCCTGGTCGTCGGTGGTGACGCACTTGATGACGTTGTCCTCCATGATGCTGCCGATCTTTGCCTCATAAGGGTGCATCAGCAGATCCTTGACGGTGACAACGCCCTCCAGATGGCGCTTTTCATCCGTCACAAACAGGACGTAGATCGTTTCGGAGTCCTGTCCGTTGGCCCGGATATAGTCGAATGCGTCGTGCACCTCCATCTCCTTTTTTAGGGAGAGGTACTCGGCGGTCATGATGCTGCCGGCGGAGTTGTCCGGATACCTCAAAAACTGGTTGATGAGGTTCCGGGTCTCGGGTTTGGCGTTTTTCAGCACGCGCCGCACCACGCTGGCGGGCAGCTCCTCCAGCATATCGACCGCGTCATCCACATAGAGGTCTTCTACGATGTTGCGCAGCTCGGTATCAGTGAAGGAGTCGATGATGATCTTCTGAATGTCAGGGGGTAAAAAGGCGAACACGTCAGACGCCTTATCCTTTTGGAGCATCCGAAACACCAGCAGGCGCTTCTCGTCAGGCAGCTCCTCAAGATATTCGGCAGTGTCCGCCTCGTTCAGGTCATTGACCTTTTCCCGCAGCTGGCGGTACTGTTTTCGCTCCAGCAGCTGGTTGAGGTCATCGGTGGAGAAGCCATAGGTCTCCACAAAATCTTCTTGATCCATATTCCATTGCCTCCGCTCTCTTGCATATTGCAGTAGAAAAAACGGTTAGAGGCAGAGTGAGACGCGCAAAGGCTCAGGGCAGACGCTGGACCCGCAAGGGAACCGGTGCGTCCTGGGCCATGCCGCTCTCATGTCTGCAACTTCGACCGTCGCCGTCCATTCGGGTACAACTCCTCTCTGATCTGATTTTGCGAAAAAATATTACACTTTATTATATTTCCCGCACAGGGAAAAAGCAACCGGCAAGAAACGATTTCTTTTGGGTTGATGCATTTTAAGCTGCGATATATAGTCTGTTTGAAGGCGGCTCAGAAAAGTAAAAAGCTTTTTGTTTTGAAATATATTTGTAAAAAATGAACAAAAATGAATTTCGCCTTACTAAGCGTTCAGGGGCAATTCTTGTCCAGAAAACCGTGCTTTTTTACCTTTTTTGATAAGCTGTAAGTGTTGATAAAACTCAAAAATTGTGCATAGGGAACATATATTACGAAAACGAAACAATAATTTTGTTGAATTTTACATACTCGGATGATAGAATGAAATGGATAAAACAAGAAGTAAGGAGGCGAAAATCCGTAGCACAACCCACCCCCAGTGTGCGGAATAACTGAACGCAGTCACGGTTAGTGATGTGCCTGACGTATGCCGCGTTCCTCCAGAGAGAAGAGAAAGGAGAGGTCCCCGCATGTCCCCCGCTGTATTGGTATCCCTGATCGTTGTGATCGTTGCCTTTGCGCTGTTTTTCTACCTCAGCTTTAAAGGCGTCAATTTGTTCCTGACTGTATTTGCCTGTACTTTGCTGGTTGCATTCTGTACGCCGGACAGCATTACTGGTATTTTTACCACATTCCTGCCTTCGGTTGGAACGATGTTCCAGCAGTTCTTTTTGTTGTATACAATCGGCGGAGCCTTTGGCTTCTGCCTGATGGAGAGCGGCTTGGGCGATGCAATGGCCATTCACCTCATTAAGGTGTTTGGCGAGCGTTGGATCGCCGTGGTGCTGTTTGTGATCACTTGTTTGATGATGGCTGCGGGTGTGGCCTCCTACCAGTATGCGATCCTGGCCATTGCCCTTCCCATTCTGAAAAAGCTGAATATGTCCCGAAAAGTTGCGTTGGCGGCTATGTCCGCCGGTGCCGGCAGCGTAGCCTATGGTACATTGGTGGGAATGCCTAATGCACTGAATATAGCTCCGACAGCTTATCTGGGTACCACGACTATGGCCGGTTTTGGTATCAGCATGGTGTGCACGCTGTTTTCTATTGTGTTCATTGTGCTCTACCTTCAGATTCTCACAAAGCATCTGAAGAAAAAGGGCGAAGGCTATATCTCCTATCCGGATGATCCCCAAGGGTCCGAAGACGAATCTACTCTGCCCGTTGCATGGAAGGGATACCTTTGTGTGGCTGCAATCATCGGGTTCAGTCTGATTTTTCAGGCGTTCGGTATTTCGGCAATTCAGGCCACTACTTATGCGCAGGTCCTGTCCATTGCCTTATTGTTTCTGCTGGTTGGCCGTAAATATCTGGCGCACCCTTTTAAGACCTGCGTGCGCGGCATTGAAGGCTCTTTGATCCCTGTGGTATTTATTTCTATTGTTGTTGGTTACGGCACTGTGGTTCAGAAGACCCCGATTTTCAGCTGGATCATTGAACATGTAATGGACATGAATCTGCCGCCGTATCTGCTCACCTTTGTGGCCGTCAACCTGCTGGCTGGCCTGTGCGCTAACGGAACCGGTGGTGTGACGCTGTTCATGAATACCTTTGGTTCGACGATTACGAGCAATCCCACTGTCAATCTGGGTGCGATCCACAGAATCGCTGCGATTGCCGGTTCCGGCTTCGATTCTTTGCCACACAATGGCGCTATCGCCTTCCAACTGTCTGTATTCAAGCTGTCCTATAAAGAAGGTTATTTCCAACAGTTTATGATGTCGGTTCTGGTTAATCTGCTGGCCGGCCTGATTGCTGTTGTTATGGCAACTTTGCTTTATTGATATGCTAAGAATATTTCTATAGAATGGCTCTTCTGTGCAAAGGACCTCTGCGGGTATGGCGGAGGTCTTTTGCCGCAGACAAAACCTTGAACCGGCAAGAATTCACTTCTTGCCGGTTGGTGAAATTTCCGCAAGGAACCAAAAAGAAACGCATCTGTTTTCACAGATGTGTTTCTTTTTGGAGCGGAAGACGAGGCTCGACTCGCTGCCGTGTCCCCGGAAAAGCGGGCGCTTTTCCGGGGCAGGTCCCTCCTGGATTGAAAAAATCCGGGTTACACCCGGATTTTGTGGTGGAGGTATCGAGTTCGAGGGAAAGAAATAAAAAGAAGCGTCTAACCAATTGGCTAGACGCTTTAGTCTGGAGCGGAAGACGAGGCTCGAACTCGCTACCTCCACCTTGGCAAGGTGACGCTCTACCAGATGAGCTACTCCCGCGGCAACGAAGATTATTATAGCAGGTTGCGGGAAAATGTCAACACTTTTTTGAAATAATTTTACTCTTTCTCCGCGGCGGTGTCTGCGGGGGCTGTTTCCGGAGCGCCAGACCACTGGTAGCCAGCGGCCAGAAGCTCCTCGGCGGGGAGCAGAAAACTCTCTTCCGGGTCGGAGCGGGTCAGATCGAGGAAATAGGTTTCTCCGTCCAGTGTGACCTGATTCCAGCAGTGGGGCGTGTCGCCCAGCGTACCCTTGACAAGGGCGCAGGAGATGCCGGCCTGCCGGCAGAGCAGGGCATAGCCCAGTGCCAGCCCCTCGCTGTTGGCGGAGCCGAGGCAGAGCGCACCGTAAACGGAGGAGCTGCCGTCCTCGCGATAGACGGTGTTTTCCAACAGGCGGGAATAGAGCAGCCAGGCCACGGTGGCAGTGGCACCGGTGTCCCGCCCCACCAGTTCTCCGGCAGCGGCCATGGTGGCATTCATGCGGCTGACCATAGTGGTTTCCGGCCAGCTGTAAGTGAAGTTGAACTCCACAATGCGCACATCGCCGGAATCGGGGTAAATGGCCACGGTTACCCGAGGATAATCCTGAGCGGTGAGCGGATCGGCATAATAGGCCTCCTGTACCAGCGTATAGAGGCTGGCACGGTCTGCGTAATAGTCGGAGGTGCGGATGGTCAGCGATGTGGCAAAGCTGGACAGCTTATCTTGCAGCAGGTCGCGGATGGTGGCGGTGCCGTAGGCAGTGGTGATGGCGGCGATCTGTTCGGGCGTGCGGCGATAGAGAAAATTGAAGGTACACTCGTAATAGGAGACGATGCGGTTGCAGCTGTAGTCGACGCTGTTGAGGGCGTAGGCACCCAGCGGATCCTCAGTGCGTACTTCACTGCACGCCCGCTTCAGGTCGGCGGTGATGTCACCGGGATATTTGTAGACGTGGACGGTGCCGCTGGCCTGCCCCATGGACACAAAGTGCTGGACGCAGCTGACCAGATCGGTGTAGTTCTCAGCCCGGAGAATGGAGGCGTCCTCATCGGAAGCGGACTGTTCCTGATGGGGTGTGACGGAATAATAGCCCCGGTCAAACACGGAGGCACAGCCGCAGAGCAGCCCGGCGCACAGCGTACCGCACAGCAAAAGAGACAGTATGCGTTTCAATCGTAGCACCTCCTTGAATCGAGGGGAACTTCGCCCCTGTCATTCTGAACGGAGTGAAGAATCCTAAAACACAGATGTCCGACCAAAAATCGTTTTTAGCAGAAGTCGGTGTTTTAAGGGCTTTCGGTCGTTTCACTCCCTCGGAATGACATGGAAAGGGTGATATGGCAATAAAAAGACGGCTGTGAACCGCTCAGAATCCCAGCTCCTGCTCAATGATGACCACTTCTACCTCGGGGATAAGCGCGGGCTTTTCCCAGAGGACAACCAGCCCCCGGCAGATGCGCTCCGGGGAGGAGCAGTTCATGCAGCGCCCGGTCGTGACACAGGGCGTTTTGCGTTCCAGCCGCTTGGCATTCAGCGGAGCGGCGATGTTCCGGGCTCGCCACAGGGCGGCGTCGTAGTCCGGAGCGATCTTATTGGTGCCGATGATGAAATAGACCTTCTGGTGACCGTAGAGGGTGGAGGCCGCCCGGTTGCCACCGCCGTCAATGTTGATGAGCTCGCCGTTTTCACTGACGCCGTTCAGAGAACAGATGTAGACCTGAGCGTTGGTGGCCTCGGCTGGGATCACATTATTTACCTTGTCCCAGTGCCAGTAGCAGTCGTTGTGGGTGCTCAGCTGCTCATAAAGACCCATGTCCCGGACGGTCTGGCTGCCGCCGAAGCCCACGCTCGCGCCGTCGATGGCGCGGTTGAGATAGGCGCAGGCGGCTTCTGCCGTTGCAAAGCGGGAGACCAGAAAGCCCTCCTGCGTCAAATTTTTGGCCAGTTTTTCAAGATCTGCCATGGAAAAAACCTCGGTTCGCATAGAGTGTAAGGGATGCGGCGGACGCACTGCCCTTTGGCCTCCCCCTTTGGGGGAGGCCTTTCGGTACGTGCAGCAGCGTCAGGTTCAGATCAGCGTCATCTGCTCCTCGCCCTTATCCTCCGGCTTCAGCAGAGCACCGGCCACGGGGAGGGAGCGGGAGCGGTAACGGGAGACGTTGACAATGCCGGACTGGGCGAGGGGCCTGGCCTCGGCGACATGCCACTTGGGTTTCAGCGTCATGATGTTGACGCCCTGGGTGGAGCGGGTGGTCTTGGGGGACAGGGCGGCGGAATTGAAGATGACGGCCCGGCCCTCGGTGGAGATGAGCACATACTCCTGCTCCTCGGTTACCGGCAGACAGGCCACCAGCGGGGATTTGTCGGAGTAGGCGCCGGTCAAACGGCGGCGGTTGCTCTGGGTCTGGTAGGCGCTGAGGGGCACCCGGGCCACCTTGCCGTTTTCAAAGCAGAACAGCAGCTGGGCGGAGTAATCTCCGGGGATGCAGGCCCAGAACACGGTCTCGCCCTCATCCATGCCCAGCTTGGTGGGCAGGTAATCGCCCAGCACGCTGGCCTTGGAGGGCTCGAAGTCATTCAGGCGGCACTTGTAGCACTGCTGCCTGTTGGTGAACACCAACAGCTCGTCCCGGTTGCTGGCCTCCCAGCTGAGGTAGGGGCCGTCGCCCTCTTTGTATTTCTGATCAGAGGACATACGCAGCGACTGCTGGGTGATCTTCTTGAGGTAGCCCTCCCGGGAGAGAAACAGGTTCACCGGCACATCCGAGATCTCCTCCTCTTCTTCTACCACGGTCTCCTCCACGTCATAGAGGATCTCGGTGCGGCGGGGTGCGGCGAACTTCTTCTTCACCTCGGTGAGCTCCTGGATGATGACGTTCTGGAGCCGCTTGGGAGATGCGATCAGATCCTTGAGATCGGCAATCTGGTCGGCCAGCTCATCCACCTCGGCGGTGCGCTTGAGAATGTATTCCTTATTGATGTTGCGCAGTTTGATCTCCGCCACATATTCGGCCTGCACCTGGTCGATGCCGAAGCCGATCATCAGATTGGGAATGACCTCTGCGTCGGACTCGGTTTCCCGGATGATCCTGATGGCTTTATCAATGTCCAGCAGGATCTTCTTCAGGCCCTGAAGCAGGTGGTATTTCTCCTCCTTCTTCGTCATGTCGTAGTAGGCGCGGCGGCGGACGGACTCGGTGCGCCAGGCCGTCCACTCGTCCAGGATCTCGCCCACGCCCATGACCCGGGGCATTCCGGCAATCAGAATGTTGAAGTTGCAGGCAAAGCTGTCCTGAAGGGGGGTGAGCCGATAGAGCTTCTGCATGAGCTGGTCGGGATCCACACCGCGCTTGAGGTCGATGGCCAGCTTCAGACCGTTCAGGTCGGTCTCGTCGCGCATATCGGCGATCTCTTTGACTTTGCCCGCTTTGTTGAGCTCCACCACCTTGTCCATAATGACCTCGATGGAGGTGCTGTACGGGATCTCGTAGACCTCAATGACATTCTGCGTCTTGTCATAGCGCCACTTGCAGCGCACCTTGAAGGAGCCGCGGCCGGTGGAATAGATCTTCTCCAACTCTTTCTGGTCAAAGAGCAGCTGGCCGCCGGTGGAGAAGTCGGGGGCTTTCAGGGTGGTCATCAGGTCGGCTTTGGGATTGCGGATACGGGCAATGGCGGTGTCGCATACCTCGCCCAGATTGAAGCCGCAGATATTGGAGGCCATGCCGACGGCAATGCCCTGATTGGCGCTCACCAGCACGTTTGGGAAGGTGGTGGGCAGAAGGGAGGGCTCCTTCACGGTGCCGTCGTAGTTGTCCACAAAATCCACGGTGTCCTTGTCGATGTCCCGGAAGAACTCGCCGCAGATGGGGTCGAGCCGGGCCTCGGTGTAACGGCTGGCGGCCCAGGCCATATCCCGGGAATATACCTTGCCGAAGTTGCCCTTGCTGTCCACATAGGGGGCCAGCAGAGCGCCATAGCCCCGGGAGAGACGCACCATGGTGTCATAGATGGCGGCGTCGCCGTGGGGGTTCAGCCGCATGGTCTGACCCACGATGTTGGCGCTCTTGGTGCGGTTGCCGCCCAGCAGGTGCATCTGATACATGGTGTAGAGCAGCTTGCGGTGGCTGGGTTTGAAGCCGTCGATCTCCGGAATGGCCCGGGAGACGATGACGCTCATCGCATAGGGCATATAGTTCCATTCCAGCGTGTCCACGATGGGCTGCTCCAGCACCTCGGCCCGCAGACCCTTCACATGGGAGGCATCCACCTTTTTGGCGCCGCTGTCAGTTTTTTTCTTTCTTGCCATTCTTCTTGCCTGTCCTTTATCATCAGCCGCTGAACGCGGTATAGAGGTTTATCGAATTCTGCCGCCCGCAGGCGGCGAAATAAATTTAATTATTTTCGGCGCGTATGCAGCTTATTTGTTGAAAGCGCGGTTAAGAGATATCCGCCAATTCGAGAAACAGATGTCCGTCCTCGGCGATGTGATCCTTTCGCCCCTGGAGATTGTCGCCCAGCAGCAGGTCAAAGGTCTGGGCGGTCTTTTCCGCGTCCATTGGCATGACCTTGATGAGCCGCCGGGTGGCGGGGTTCATGGTAGTCAGCCACATCATGTCCGGCTCGTTCTCACCGAGACCTTTTGAGCGCTGGATGGAGCACTTCTTGCCTGCCAGCTCGCCGTTGACAATGTCGTCTTTTTCCTTGTTGGAGTAGGCGTACCAGGTGTCGTCCCGGTAGGTGATCTCATAGAGGGGGGACTCGGCGATATAGACATAGCCCTCCTCGATGAGGGTGGGGGTGAGCCGGTAGAGCATGGTCAGGATCAGCGTGCGGATCTGATAGCCGTCCACGTCGGCGTCGGTGCAGATGACGATTTTATTCCAGCGCAGATTGTTGATGTCAAAGTCCGCCAAATCCTTGGACTTTTTGACGCCCTTCAGTTCCACGCCGCAGCCCATGACCTTGATGAGATCGGTGATGATCTCACTCTTGAAGATCTTGTTGTAATCTGCCTTCAGGCAGTTCAGGATCTTGCCGCGCACGGGCATGATGCCCTGAAACTCCGCGTCCCGGCTCTGCTTGACGGCGCCCATGGCGGAGTCGCCCTCTACGATATAGAGTTCCCGCAGGGAGGTGTCCTTGGTGCGGCAGTCCACGAATTTGGCCACCCGGTTGCTGAGGTCGAGACTGCCGCTGAGCTTCTTCTTGATGGTGACCCGCTGGCTTTCGGCGTGTTCGCGGCTGCGCTTGTTGATGAGCACCTGCTCGGCGATCTTCACCGCGTCGGTGGGGGTCTCGATGAAGTAGACTGCCAGCTGCTCCTTCAGAAAGTCGGCCATGGCCTCCTGGACGAACTTGTTGGTGATGGACTTTTTCGTCTGATTCTCGTAGCTGGTCTGGGTGGAGAAGTTGCTGGAGACAAAGATCAGGCAGTCCTGAATGTCGGCCCAGGTGATCTTGGATTCATTCTTATTATATTTGTTATTGGTGCGCAGATAGCCGTCGATGGCGCTGAGCAGAGCGGAGCGCATGGCCTTCTCCGGGGAGCCGCCGTGTTCCAGCCAGGAAGAGTTGTGGTAATGCTCAATGACGTTCACCGTGTTGGAGAAGCACAGCGCTACGCTGATTTTCACCCGGTAATCGTCCTTATCCGCCCGATCCCGGCCGGTGCGCTCGGTGGAGAAAAACACGGGGGTGGTGAGGGCGGTGTCGCCTGCCAGCTCGGCCACATAGTCCTGGATGCCGTTTTCGTAGCGGAATTCGGTCTCCTCAAAGGTGGAGCCGGCCTGATTGCGCAGCACGAAGGTGACGCCGGGGTTGACCACGGCCTGCCGCTTGAGCACGTCGGTATAGTATTCCAGCGGAATAGTGATGTCGGTGAATACCTCCAGATCGGGCTTCCAGCGGAATTTGGAGCCGGTCTTGTGGCGGGGGGCGTCCTCGGTGTGGAGACCGCCGACGTTTTCACCCTTTTCAAAGTGAAGCGTATATTTTTTGCCGTCCCGGTAGATGGTGGCGTCAAAGTATTCAGAGGAATACTGAGTGGCGCAGGAACCAAGGCCGTTCAGGCCGAGGGAGAACTCATAGGCGTCGCCTTCGCCGCTGCCGTATTTGCCGCCGGCGTACAGTTCACAGAACACCAACTCCCAGTTGTAGCGCTGCTCTGCATTGTTCCAGTCCACCGGGCAGCCCCGGCCGAAGTCCTCCACCTCGATGGAGCGGTCGACGTAGCGGGTGACGATGATCTTGTCGCCGTGGCCGCTGCGGGCCTCGTCGATGGCGTTGGAGAGGATCTCGAACACCGCGTGTTCGCAGCCCTCCAGCCCGTCGGAGCCGAAAATAACGCCGGGGCGCTTGCGCACCCGGTCGGCGCCCTTCAGAGAGGAGATGGCCTCGTTGTCGTATGCTTTTTTCTTTGGAGTCTGTCGTGGCATATTTGAAAATCTCCGTTACAACATAATAATTCATTATATATTATAGTTTCCAGGCATTAAAACTGTCAAGAAAAATGACTGAACGGAGGGACAACCAGCTATTCCAACAATGAATCATTGTTGCAAAAAAAAGAATTGTCCTTGGCACAATAAATTGTAGCATTTCCACAACGGCTGATGTATAATATATCCGTAATTATGTGGCCGAATGTGAATTTGGCCATTCTCCATGACTGACACCGAAGGGGCAGGGGGCCGCTCCGGTGCCCGGGAAGAAAAAAGAAATTGTGAGGTAAGAATATCGTGGGAAAGGTAACACTTTGGATCGATAACGTCCAGATCGAGGCTGAAGAGGGCCAGAGCGTCCTGAATGCCGCGCTGGATGCGGGAATCTACATTCCCCATATCTGTTCCCATCCTGATCTGGAGCCCCAGGGCGGCTGCAAGCTCTGCGTGGTGGAGATCGACGGCGCCGAGCCGGTGACCAGCTGCACCACCACTGTGGCGGAGGGAATGCACGTTGTGACCAAGACGGAGCAGCTGGATCGGCTGCGCCGCGGCTCCATGAACTTTATGTTTGCGGGCCATCCCGGCGACTGCGGCGGCTGCCGCAGCTTCGGCAACTGCGAGCTGCAGGCGCTGTTCCAGTATCTGAACGCCAGCGTCAACCCCAGCATGCGCCATGTTACGAAAAAGACCACCAAGATCAACACCGTCAACCCGCTGATCGACCGCGAGATGGAGCGCTGCATCCAGTGCGGCCGCTGCGTGCGTATGTGCCAGGAGGTTCGCGGAGTCAAGGTGCTGGACTACCAGAAGAAGGACGGCGAGACCTATATCGGCACGCTGAACGACCTGCCGCTGGACGCCTCCGGCTGCCGTTTCTGCGGCGCCTGCATCGAGGTATGTCCTACCGGCGCACTTCAGGACCGCGAGGGCACCTTCCGCAAGGATCTGGTGAAGGAGGAGGCTCTGATCCCCTGCTCCGCCGAGTGTCCTGCGCACATCAACATTCCGCAGTATATCAGCCAGATCGCCAAGGGCGATTATGACGGCGCCGTGGCCACCATCCGCGAGAAGGTTCCCTTCCCGACGGCTCTGGGCTATGTGTGCACCAGCTACTGCCAGAAGAAGTGCAAGCGCAACGGCCTGAACGGCGCCGTGGACATCAAGGGTTTGAAGCTCTTTGCTGCGCATCATGACAAGACTCAGTCCTGGCACGACCAGTATGTCAAGACTGCTCCCACTACCGGCAAGAAGGTGGCCGTCGTGGGCGGCGGCCCCTGCGGCCTGACCGCGGCCTATTATCTGGCCAAGAAGGGACATGACGTCACCCTGATCGAGCGCTATCCCACCTGCGGCGGCATGCTGAGCTATGGCATCCCCGCTTACCGTATGCCCCGCGACGAGGTGCAGAAGGAAGTGGACGTCATCGCCGAGACCGGCGTGAAGATCGTCACCGGTCAGACCGTTACCGACGTGAAGGCACTGAAGGCCGACTACGACGCCGTTCTGGTTGCCGTGGGCGCCTCCGAGGGCAAGATTATCCCCGTGGAGAATCACAACCCCGCTCAGGAGGCCACCGCACTGGATGTGCTGCGCGACATCTCCATGGGCACCAAGACCACGCCCGAGATCGGCCCCGGCACCAAGGTGCTGGTCTACGGCGGCGGCAACGTGGCCTATGACGTGGCCCGTTCCTCCGTTCGTCTGGGCGCCGAGGTCAGCGTGGTCTGCCTCGAGAGCCGCGAGAAGGGTCAGATGACCGCCGATGACGAGGAGATCGATCAGGCTGCGGAAGAGGGCGTGAAGCTCTATTCCGGCTACTCCAACTCCGGCTTCTCCACTGATGAGAACGGCAAGGTCACCGGCCTGAACTGCTTCGCCATCTCCGACTTCCGCTTCGGCCCCAGCGGTCTGGAAGTGGACAAGGTGGAGGGCAGCGAAGTGTTCGTGCCCTGCGATGTGGTCGTCTACGCCTCCGGTCAGAAGACCAACCTGACCGCCGAGTTCGGCCTGGAGATCAATCGCCCCGGCTATCCCGTGGATCCCGAGACCGGCAAGTCCGGCTTCAAGACCAGCGTGGAGGGCGTTTACACCGCCGGCGACGTGATCACCGGTACCAAGAGCGTTATTTCCGCCATTGCCGGCGGCCGCGAGGCGGCCGCGCAGATCGACGCCATTCTGGGCGGCGACGGCGATATCGACGAGAAGCTGGTGGAGGTTCCTGCCGCCGATCCCTATATCGGCCGGATCGAGGGCTTTGCCGAGCTGCCCCGTCAGAAGGAAGACATCACCCCCTGTGCCGAGCGCAAGTGCTCCTTTGTCAAGGTGGACAACAACTTCACCGAGGAACAGGCTCAGGCCGAGGCGGCGCGGTGCCTGAAGTGCCCGTTGCGCCTGCAGATCCACCGCACCAAGCTGTGGACGGAATATTGATAGGGGGTAGCGCATTATGAAGAAGATCTGTGAAATCACGGCCGAAGGCCTGCCCGCTATTGAGGAAGTCACCAATCTGGCCGAGGGCGTCTGCCCGGTCTGTCAGGCCGCCCGCATCGCCCGCAAGGCCCACGGTGCCATCTGCGGCCACGGCACCTTCTGCCGCGACGGTATGTATCAGCTCTACCTGATCCCGGAGGATATCTCCAACGGCCGGGGCAGCGTGGAGGATCTGGACCTGCTGAAGGACTGCTGTGAGCTCATCATCAAGGCCAACGAGTGTGAGTTGAGCGTCCGCACGGCCGAGCTCGTCAAGGCCTCTCTGGAGACCCACTACGATGAATGGTATGACCACCTGACCCGCAAGCGCTGCAAGGCTATGGAGTGCCCCGCCTGCTACACGCTGTATATCGATCCGGCGCTGTGCAATGGCTGCGGCAAGTGCCTTGGCGCGGCCCCGGAGAACGCGGTGGTCGGCGGCGAGGGCATGATCCACGTCATCAAGAAGGATCTGCTGGCCATGAAGACTGGCGAGTTTGCTGCGGTCTGCCCGGTGGGGGCCATCAAGAAGGCCGGCCTCATCAAGCCGCCCGTGCCCACCGATCCCGTCCCTGTGGGCAGCTTCGGCGCAGGCGCCGGTGCTGGCGGCGGACGCCGCCGCCGCAGAGGCTGATCTGCAAAAACCTTGCGAGAGAGAAAACCCCTTGTTTTTTCCCGCGGAATGCGGTTTTGAGTTTATGGGAATAAAAAAGGAAAGTAACAGGAGGAATTAACTATGAGACAGATGGAAGCAGATGTCGTCGTCGTTGCCTGCGGTATGTCCGGCCTGTGCGCTGCGACTCAGGCTCAGGAATCTCTGAACGCCACCGGCGGCGGCACCGTTGTCGCCTTTGAGAAGAGCGGCACCGTCGGCGGCGCCGCCAACATGGGCATGGCCTTCCTGGCCATTGAGTCCCAGCTCCAGAAGGAGAACATGACCAACGACTTTACGCTGGACGATGCCTTCAACTTCTTCATGGAGTACACCCACTGGCGTTCTGACGCCAAGCTGGTGCGCCGTTGGTTCAATATGTCCGCCAGCACCGTGGAGTGGGTCCAGAAGATGGGCGTTGAGTTCCTGGGCGTGTTCAAGTACTTCAAGAACTCCCACTGCACTCAGCACATGGTCAAGGCTCCCGGCACCAACAAGCCCACCGAGCGCTGCGCCGCTACCATGATCCAGAAGATCCATGAGTATGCCAAGGAGATCGGCGTTGAGATCGAGCTGCATACCTCCGTCAAGGAGATCCTGACCGGTTCTCAGGGCCAGGTTCGCGGCGTTTTGGCTGTCACTGACGACGGCGAGGAGATCGAGTGCCTCTGCAACTGCGTCATTGTGGCTACCGGCGGCATGGGCAACAACGTTGACATGATCGAGCAGTACATGGGCTGGAAGTGGGGCGAAGATATGTTCACCTTCCGCATCCCCGGCCTGGACGGCGACGGTATGAACATGGTCTGGGCCATCGGCGGCAAGAAGGCTCCTGTCAACATGGAGGTCACCTACAATACCCCCGGCACCACCGACGTGTTCAAAACCCTGTCCGAGGTCATGCGTCAGCCCAACCTGATGGTCAACCTGGACGGCAAGCGCTTCCTGAACGAGGCTCTGATGGACAACACCACCTATACCGGCAACTCCCTGCTGCTGCAGAAGAAGCATATGGGTATCTCCATCATCGACTCCAAGATTGTTGAGTATTACAAGGAACACGGCCTGGACTATATCACCTATCACCACGGCATCAAGACCATGGACAAGTGGGATTATGAGAAGGAGCTGTACTTCTCCGGCGCCAAGTCCGCCGCTGAGAACTCCGTCTTCGCCGGCGACGACAAGGACGTGTCCTATGGCGACGACATCGAGCGCAACTTCTTCGAGTGCCAGTCTCTGGAGGAAGTCGCCGAGGTCACCGGCATCAACCTGAAGAACCTGAAGAAGACCATCGAGGAGTACAACGCCATGTGCAATGGCTGGGCCAACGGCTATGACTGGCAGTTCACCAAGGATCATCGTTTCCTGAAGCCCATCACCACCGCTCCTTACTATGTGGCCCGTCACTTCCCCTCCGGCTACGGTTCTCTGGGCGGCATTCAGGTCAACGAGAACATGCAGGTTCTGAACAATGATCTGGATCCCATCCCCGGCCTGTACGCCTGCGGTACCGACTCCGCCACCGTGTTCGCGGATTCTTACTGCTTCTACAACCCCGGTTCCACCATGTCCTATGCCATCAACTCCGGCCGTATCGCTGGCATGGAGTCCGTCAAGTACATGGATTCCGACGAGTTCGTCGATCCCGAGGACTGATCGGTTTCGCACTGAATTCCAAACGAAAGCTCCCGCCGTCAGGCGGGAGCTTTATTCTGCGCAAAGACAGGCCCGGCCCCGCCTTTCGGCGGGGCCGGGCCTGTTCAACTCTGCGGAAGAAGGGGATGTTCGGATAGACCGTCAATCCTCGTGGTAGAATTCTGCGTCGGTGGCGTCAGCCTGCAAGTTTGCGTCCTCCATCAGCTGAGCTGCCTTGCCTTTGGCCCGGCGCACCTGCGCGGACAGGGCGGCTATGGATACCAGATCCCACACGCCGCTGACTGCGCAGGATGCGCCCAGAAAAATCATCAATGTCTCCGCTGCCGCGAAGGGGGAGAACAGGGCGATGACGCCCAGCACAACCATCAACACTGCGCCTGCCAGTTCGATCCACCAGAACCGCACCTGTAATGTGGCCATCTCCATGGCGTATTGTAGTTTCATCACGCCGGCGGCCAGCAGGATAATGGCCAGCGCAATGGTCAGAAAGCCTGCCAACAGCTCGGGACGCACCAGAAAGCAGATGCCGAACCCCAGCAATACGGTGCCCTGTACCAGACCAAAGGAGCCGAGTACCACGCGCTCCTGCACGGCGAAATAGGCGATGACCCGCACCGTACCCCAGATCACCAGAACTGCGCCGATGCAGCGGCAGATGATGGCGGTGGACTGGCCGGGAAAGACCATCATGAGGATACCCAGCGCGATCAAAGCCAGATTGATGAGGATCAGTTCCCGACGGATGGAGCGCACTTTGTCGCCCACCGCGCCGATCAGATCATTTTTTGCTTTCATAGGGATCACTCCTTTTTCTCCTATCTTATCACGATACAGATCGGAATCAATGTTAAATTGTGAATTTTTCAGATCCGAAATGAGTGAAAATATGCCGCCGTTCTTCGCTGGACGCTTGCAAATACCGGACGGAGTATAGTATACTGAAATAACATGGGCGAAGGCTCATGGAAAAAAGTGCATACGGGAAAGACAGCATACTTTTTGTGGCTCCGCGGCACAGGCAGAACAAGCCCGCGGAGATGGACAAGGGAACCGGGTGAGAATCCCGGACGGGAAACGCCGCTGTATGTGTCTGAGCTGCACGGGCGTCGATGAAAATCGGTCACTGGGAAACTGGGAAGGCAGTCCGAGCAGGCGTTGGCTGAATTTGTTTATCGTTATTTATATTATTTAAATGAGTACAGCTTGAAAGACACAAGTCAGAAGACCTACAAGAAGCGCTCCAAGGGGGCAGTCTATGCTTTTGCAGGAAAACGTCTGCGGCAGAACGGGATCAGAAGGTTCGCCGGAGGCGCTTCTTTTTGCCCCTGCACTTTGCCCGGGCACAAAACAGAGAAAGGAACGAGACGATGAAGAAAAAAGTTGGAACACGTATTCTGTCCCTGCTGATGACCCTCGTCATGGCACTGAGCCTGCTCCCTGCTGCCGCAATGGCCGAAGAGGGGGAGAGCGTCAGCAGCGCAGCTGTGACCTATACTGTTCAGGGGGCGGGTGCTTTTATGGCTCCGCCGCAGGTCGGTGCGGAGGTTTCGGCAGATTTGGCTGAATCTTATGGCTATTCTGACAGCGTGACCGATGGCGTGTCCACGCTGGACGTGCTGGTTGCCGCCCACGAGACCGTATTCGGCGGCGATTTTACCCCGGATACCTGTGCGACCTATCTTGCGATCAGTGAAAGCGGCTGGGTGACCACTGCGTTTGGCATGGACGGCGGTACGTTCAGCTTCGCCGTGAACGATGTGGCACCGTCTACGCTGATCAATCAGACCTCCGTGGCCGATGGAGACCGCCTGGCCTTCAATTTCTATGCGGATGAGACCGGTTATTCTGATATGCTGACCTGGTTTACGGCAGGAGACAGCAAGCAGCTCTCCGGTGCGATTGGAACGGAGCTTGCCGTGAAGCTGAATGGCTCCGGATATGACAGCAATTGGAACACCGTGACCCTCCCGGTGGCGAATGCCCAGCTGTGCTGGGTGAACATGGCCGATGGCACGCTGACTGCAATTGACGGCGCAGTCACCGATGCGGACGGCAACGCCGCGATTACGCTTCCCGATGAGGCGGGCACCTATTATCTGAGCGCCTCCTGCGATGGCACTTATATTTTCCTGCCCTTCCAGCCAGTGACAGTCGCCGAGCTGAATGAGATCACCGTTTCTCTTGCGCTGTATGGCGACAGCCAGCATGGCGAGGAGGGCGGCGTCCACCACTGGCCTGCCGAGTATCTCCAGCAGTGGATCGCGCCCGCTGCCTATACCGTGTCCAAGGACACCACTGTCCAGCAGCTGCTGGAGCAGGTGCTGACCGAAAAGGGCTTTTCCTATGAGCTGAGCACCTCCTCTTATGGCGGCCAGGATTACATCAATATTTCCTCCGTTAAGGGCCTTGCCAATGGCGACAACGGAGAGAATTCCGTCTGGATGTACCTGCTGAACGGCGGCTACGGCGACAGCCTGAATGTTCAGCAGCTGCAAAACGGCGATAAGCTGGAGTTCTATTACACCGACGACTGGAACAAGGACAGCCAGACTGAGCCGGATCTGAAACCGGCCTCCATGACCCCGGACAATGATGTGGATCCCGATGTGCAGGGCATTACTGCTGCTGCCGCGGCCTACGTCTCCGGCATCACCGAGCCTGCGTTCAGCAATGAGTGGCTGGTGCTGGGCATGGCCCGCAATGGCGTGGCCCTGACCGACAGCTTCAAGGACAGCTATTTCCAGAGCGTGGTCAAGACCCTGAAGGAGAATGACGGCGTTCTGAGCTCCAGCCGCTATACCGAGTATTCACGCACCATTCTGGCGCTGACCGCGCTGGGTTATGATCCGAGCAATGTGGGCGGCTATAATCTGCTTGCACCTCTGGCTGACTTCAAGGCCGTGACCAGGCAGGGCGTCAATGGCGCAGCCTATGCGCTGCTCGCGCTGGACAGCCACGGCTATGAGATCCCCGCTGTCTCCGACGGCAAGACCCAGACGACCCGGGAAAATCTGGTTCGCTTCATTCTGGATAAGCAGCTCGCAGGCGGCGGCTGGAATTTCAGCGGTACTGCGGCGGATGTGGATATGACGGCCATGGTGCTCCAGGCGCTGGCTCCCTACTACAAGACCAACACTGAGGTCAGGACGGCTGTGGACACGGCGCTGGCGCTGCTGTCCGATCGTCAGGATGTCAATGGCGGCTATGCCAGCTATGGCGACGCGAACAGTGAGTCCAACGCGCAGGTGCTGGTGGCGCTGACTGCCCTGGGGATCGACCCCGAGGCGGATGCCCGCTTCCTGAAGAATGGCCACTCCGTGGTGGATGCCCTGTGCGCCTACTATGTGGGGGAGGGCGGCTTCTCCCATGTGGCGGACGGCGAGTTGAATGGCCTGGCCACTACACAGGCGTATTATGCGCTTGCCGCATATGCGCGGTTCCAGAACGGCCAGACCAGTCTCTATGACATGAGCGATGTCACCCTCAAGGCGGGGACTGTGCCGGACGACAGCAACGGCGGCACGACCACGCCGGGCAGCGGCTCCAATGACGGCCAGACTGCCGGCGCAGATAACGGTGCTGGTGGCGAGAGCGGCAAGTCTGACGCCAAGGCCACCAATGCGGTCAAGACCGGCGACAATGCCGCCTATCTGGCGGCGGGTACCGGTTTCGTGCTGGCAGCAGCGGCCTTCGTAGTGCTGGCAAAGGGCAGGAAAAAAGCCTGAGCGATAAAACAGAACGGTTGAGCGGGCGGACGCAGAAGCGTCCGCCCGCTTTTCTTGAAATGACCTCTCGACGTGGACATTGCCTGTGCCAGCTTCTGATGGTACACGGCATAAAATGAGATTCTCAACAAGAATTCCTGCAAAACGCTCCAAAATAGACGAGAAAATTACAGACAGAGGTTTGCTGGCCGAACAGAAAAATATATGATTGTCCGCAACACGTGGACAGTTGTAAAAATGAGATAGACGTTTGCGCTGAGAATGCCTGCAAACACCGAAATGTATTTTTGCAAAATACAACTGTCCACATCTTGCAATCTCTGAAATTTGCAGTATAATAAAAGCCGTCATGCAAAAAGCGGCCCGAACGGTGCCGCTTAGAATCGAGAAGAGAGGTTTCGTTATGAATCAAATCGGAAAGGCATTCAAGAAAATTGCCGCCGCCTATAACAACGTCAGCCTGATCCTGCGCATTGCCATTGGTCTGGTCATCGGCGCGCTTCTGGCATTGATCTGCCCCGGCGCGACCTGGCTGGAGGAGCTGGGCAACCTGTTTGTTGGTGCGCTGAAGGGGATCGCCCCGGTGCTGGTCTTTGTCATCGTGGCCAGCGCGCTGGCTCAGGGCTCGTCCAAGCTGGACCGCCGTTTCGGCACGGTGGTGTGGTTGTATATGCTCACCACCTTTGTGGCGGCGGCTCTCAGCGTGGTCACCAGTAAGCTCTTCCCACAGACGCTGGTGCTGGCCGCGGCAGCTGAGGCCGAGGTGATCCCGCAGGGTCTGGGCGAGGTCATGCGCACCCTGCTGAGTAACATTGTCTCCAACCCGGTGGCCTCCATTATGAACGGAAATTACATCGGCATCCTCCTGTGGGCGTGCCTGTTCGGCCTGGCCATGAAGAAGCTGGCCAGCGACAGCACCAAGACCTTCCTGAGCAACACGGCCGATGCGGTTTCCACCGTGGTACGCTGGATCATCAATCTGGCTCCCTTTGGCATCATGGGTCTGGTATTCACCAACGTATCCGGAAACGGCCTGTCCATCTTCACTCAGTACGGTTCACTGCTCCTGCTGCTGGTGGGCACCATGTTGACTATGGCGTTTATCATCAACCCGATCATCATTTTTATCTATCTGCGCTGCAACCCCTATCCGCTGGTGCTGCGCTGCCTGCGCGAGAGCGGCCTGACCGCTTTCTTCACCCGCAGCTCCGCCGCCAACATCCCGGTGAATATGGCTCTGTGCGAGAAGCTTGACCTCGATAAGGACATCTACTCCGTCTCCATCCCTCTGGGCGCTACCATCAATATGGACGGCGCGGCCATCACCATCACCATTATGACGTTGGCTGCGGCCAACACGCTGGGAATGCAGGTCTCCTTGCCTGCCGCCATCCTGCTGTCCATCATGTCCGCGCTGGGCGCCTGCGGTGCATCCGGTGTGGCCGGCGGCTCCCTGCTGCTGATCCCCATGGCCTGCTCCCTGTTCGGCATCTCCAATGATGTTGCCATGCAGATGGTAGGTGTCGGCTTCATCATCGGCGTGGTGCAGGACTCTGTGGAGACGGCCCTGAACTCTGCCGGTGACGTGGAGTTTGCCGCCACCGCCGAGTATCACCAGTGGCTCAAGCAGGGCAAGCCCCTGCCGGAGTTCCTCCACGCCTGAGCCCCTCCCCTATAAAAATCAAGAGGCCCTTGCACGAGACGGTGCAGGGGCTTCTTTTTTTGCAGTGGGGGTGCCTTAGTCCATAAACCCTGCCTTTTGCAGGGCCGTGAGGATCAGGGGGATCAGCACCAGCTGGGCCAGGATGCCCGGCACGGCGGTGAGCAAGGCACCGGACAGAAACGCGCTGAACGGGAAGCTGCTGCCGGTCAGGCCTGCCAGCACGAAGCGCACAGCACCCCACACCAGACGCCCCGCCACCATGGCGGTGACGAGAGCGGCATACATCATGGGCAGGGTGTGCTTCACTCTGCGCCAGACAAGGCCGGACACAAGGCCGTAGGCGGCCAGCTCAAAGGCCATGGAGACGGCGATGGGAAACATCGGCGGCATGCCGAACAGCACCGAGCGCAGCAGCGGAGCCACAAAGCCCACGGCCAGCCCCCAGGGGCCGCCCAGCACAAAGCCGCACAGCAGAATGGGAAAATGCATGGGGCACAGCATGTTGCCCACCTGCGGCACATGGCCGGTGACCATGGGCAGCAGGAAGGCCAGCGCAAGGAACAATGCCGCCAGCACGATGCGGCGGGCGGGCGAAACAGTCTTGGTGTTCATGAAAAAGTCCTCCTTTGCACAAAAAAGGGGCCTGCTCCCGGCCTTCCGACCGGAAACAGACCCCTTCGTGGCGTCTTTTGAAAAAATGCTCTGGACAAAAATATCCTCCACATGGAGAAAACGGACTTCTGCCCGCACACCCGGCTCCGTGCCGGATTTTGACAAAATTATAGCAAATGCCCCGGCGGCTGTCAAGATGCGGCAAACGACCCGCAAATTGACCAAAAAGCGGAACTTTTCGGGCAAAATTTCCCCGTGTATGTACATTTTGCATGAAGGAACTTGACCTTTTTGCATAGAATAGCTAATATAAACTTGAAAAAGAGTGCGCTGCTGGGACACACCTGCCCGGCAGGGCGTAAAACGGCTTTTTTGGAACGCTTGCAAATCTGAGGTTCATACGGGAGGACCATCATGACAAATGCAGAAAAACTTAC
>OGCO01002588.1_pt1 | contig 23345 bp, 16 predicted proteins | sample 1570171 | NCBI WGS metagenome assembly OGCO01 (sample SAMEA4370583, study PRJEB24528) | human gut metagenome
TTTCTTTTCATCTCTTTCCCTCCCTTTAGGTCTTGAAAATAACTCAGACAACATCATATTCGTCAATCTTCCGTTGTCTCTATATAAATTTTCCTTCTGCCCATACTACTTTTTTCAGAAAAACTCTGCTGGCGCCTACCGTATGAACACGAACGAAAATCTACATTCCTTCACAATTTTTCTTAATATTGTGTTTCGTCATAATAACTACGGAATCTTTTGTTTCGCTCACGACATTATATAGTTTGTCACCCCACTATCGTGAACATTACATACAATACCATTCACTTTTTCTTGTTGTTTCTGGTGATTTTGACGTATTGTTTAAATGTTGTTTCGTCATGTTTATATATTATACCATTGTTTTATAAAAATCAAGTACAATTTAACCAATTCCAAAAAAATCCGCTTTGGTTTCTTTCCCCAAAGCGGATTTTTCTGTTTTTGTCTATATTCCATTATTTTTCTTTGCTTTTTTCGCTCTTTTTCGTCAATTTGCGAACAATCGCCAGGCATCCAAGAAGTGCAATCAGGTTTGGAAGCACCATTAAACCATTGAACATATCTGCCATATCCCATACCAGATCTACTTTCAATGTGGATCCGATGATTACGCAGATTACAACGATCACTGCATAAACTTTTATTGCACCATTTCCGAACAAATGCCGAACATTCACTTCACCGAAATAATACCATCCGACAATTGTAGTAAAGGCAAAGAACAGCATACACAATGCAATAAAGATATTTCCAAAGTTACCGAATCCTACGTTGAATGCACTCTGTGCCAGTTCAGAACCTGTCTGTCCGTTACCAAGTACTCCGGTGGACAGGATAACCAGAGCTGTCAGTGTCAGAATAATAAATGTATCGATAAATACACCCATCATTGCGATGATTCCCTGATCACACGGATCCTTAACCTCCGCTGTTGCATGTGCATGTGGTGTGGAACCCATACCTGCTTCGTTGGAGAAAAGTCCTCTCGCAACACCGAAACGCATCGCTTTCTGAACCGTTACACCAAGTGCACCGCCTGCGATTGCCTGTGGTGCAAAAGCACCCACAAAAATGTCTTTGAATGCAGTTCCAACTCCCGGAAGATGCATCACCAGGATCACAAGGCAACCGATGATGTATAACAGTGCCATGATCGGAACGATTTTTTCTGTAAAGCTTGCGATTCTCTTGATACCGCCAATAAAGATGATGCCGGCAATCACTGCCACACAGATTCCCACTGCCAGTTTCGGTACATGGAATGCATTGTTAAATGCTGCACCGATAGAGTTGGACTGTACCATATTTCCCATAAATCCCAGGGCCAGAATGATAGCTACAGAAAAGAAACCTGCCAGGAATTTTCCAAATCTGCCCTTGAATACGTATTTTATATAATATACCGGGCCTCCTACATAGTGTCCGTTTTCCAGTTTTCTTGTATGCTGTGCCATAACAGCTTCCGCATAGATGGTAGCCATTCCGAAGAATGCACTGACCCACATCCAGAAGATGGAACCCGGCCCTCCGGATGCAATCGCTGTTGCTGCTCCGGCGATATTACCGGTTCCTACCTGGGCGGCAATCGCTGTTGTCAGAGCCTGAAAAGAACTGAGACCATTTTCTCCTTTCCCGCCATGCAGCGAAAAATTACCAAACAATGCTTTCATTCCGGCACCAAACTTTCGTATCTGAATAAATTTCAGGCTGAACGAGTAAATGATACCGGCTCCCAGAAGCAGGACCAGCAGTGCATAATCCCACAGAAACGTATTGACACACTCAACTACTTTTGTAACAAATTCCATGTTTTTTCTTCTCCCTCATTTTTTCTTACGTTTCAAGCCAATACCAAAGAATGCGCCGGGGCACATCCTTGCAGAGCGTTTTTTATTCACCTGAAACCAGTACAGCGTTTCCGACAAAAAAGGTCCCGGGGAAATCCCCGGGACCTGATACTTCCATAACTATTCTGCGCCTTTGCAGGTTCTGTTCAGAATTGTTATTCATTATCCACTCGAAACACAAAAAACAACTGCGACATGCCGCTTTTCTTTTTTGTATCTTTCACACTGTCCTTTTGCCTGAGAGATTCGCAGATCACAGATCTGCTTTCACCTTCGGCACCCATCTTTGGGATTCTCCAGAGGGCCATCCGGTTACAGTCCCGTCCGTTTTTCACGGACACCTGAGAGTATTATTCCTTCGGCGGGCTTTCGCCTGCTTTCCTGCAACCTTCTATTGGCTCGATATGTAGTTTCGTTAATGCTTTTATTATAAGGAGCCGGATTGCTGTTGTCAACCCGGCTCTTTATTTTTATAACACTTTACCAAAGTATTATATAAAAATCGTTATTTTCTTTTACAGACTGTCAATAAATCTCATGAATGCAGTTCTGCCTTCTTCTGTGCATTTGTACACTCCTGCATGCTCCAGCACCTTCTTGAATACAATGCCGATCTCCTTTTTCAGAATCTCTTCCACATTTTCTGCTGTGAAAGTATATTTTTCTTTCAGTTCCTCTACCCAGTCGGCATGTTTTTCCAGAACTTCATCTTTTCTCAGATCTTCGCCTGCCACAATGGCTTTGCACAGACCTTCAAGTTCACCTTTCAGACGTGCCGGAAGCACTGCCAGGCCCATAACTTCGATCAGACCGATGTTTTCTTTCTTGATATGGTGCAGTTCCGCATGCGGATGATAAACACCCAGCGGATGTTCTTCGGTCGTAATATTATTCCTCAAAACCAGATCCATCTCATACATATCACCACGTTTTCTTGCGATCGGGGTGATGGTATTGTGTGGTTCTCCGTCGGTTTCCGCGAAGATAAATGCTGCCTCGTCAGTGTATCCTCTCCACTTTAACAGGATCTTGTCTGCCAGTTCGATCAGACGCTCCGTGTCCGGACCGCTTATACGGATGACGGACATCGGCCATTTTACGATGCCTGCTTTGACATCTTCGAATCCCGGGATCACTACTTCTTTTTCCACTGGTGCTTTCGCCATGGCAAATTCATAATGTCCACCCTGGAAATGATCGTGACTCAGGATCGATCCTCCTACGATCGGCAGGTCTGCATTGGAACCCACAAAATAATGAGGGAATTGTTTTACAAAATCAAACAATTTCGCAAATGTCGCACGTTCGATCTTCATCGGTACATGCTGAGAATTGAATACGATACAATGCTCGTTATAATATACATAAGGAGAATACTGGAATCCCCACTCACTGTTGTTGATGGTTACCGGTATGATTCTGTGGTTCTGTCTTGCCGGATGGTTCAGTCGTCCTGCGTAGCCTTCGTTTTCCATGCAAAGCAGACATTTTGGATAGGATGTCTGTTTTGCCAGCTTTGCTGCTGCGATGGCTTTCGGATCTTTTTCCGGTTTGGACAGGTTGATGGTAATATCCAGATCACCGTATTCTGTCGGTGCTACCCATTTCATGTCTTTTGCGATACGGTAACGACGGATATAATCGGTATCCTGACTGAATTTGTAATGTGCATCGGTAGCCTTTACCGGATCCTCTTTATACAATTCCCAGAAGCGACGGATCACATTGCTTGGACGGTCTACCAGAAGACTCATAACTTTTGTGTCAAACAGGTCGCGATAACCTACACTGTTTTCTTCCATCAGACCATGTTCATATGCATAGTCACAGATATCTCCCAGAATGCTTTCCAGTTCACCTGCCACACTCTGATCTGCTCCGTCAGACTCCAGAATCTGTTTTACATATTCTTCATCGATTGCATCCATCTGCAGTAATTCCAGAATTTTATTCGTAGTATAACGCTTGTCTTCCTTTTCTACCAGACCGGTTGCCAGTCCATACTGTACCAGTTTTACAATGCTCTCTTGAATCATTCCTTTTCTCCTGCCTTTCCTTTTAATACCACGGTGCCGAACCGATCTATAGTGCCATCATATTTTCCAAGCCATACCGGATACTGTTCTGTAGGCAACTTGACTTCTACCGGCTGACGATTGAAGTTTTGTACAAATACATAATCTGTATCCTGATTCCGGCGCACACTTACTTCCACGCCTTCCGGGATGTGGGCAACTACACGTTTTACGCCTGCTTCTTTTGCAATCTTACGATAAACTTCATCATAAAATCCCTGTTCAAAGTCTGCGCAGACATGGTATGCTTTTCCTTTTCCGAAAAGATTCACGGTAAGTGCCGGCATACCGGCATAAAAGTCGGTTTCGTAGGTCATCAGAGGCTGTGCAGTAGAAGTCTTAACCAGTTCACAAAGATGATTACAGGTATAGGTTTTCGTCAGGCACAACTCATTTCCCCTCACCGGTACTCCTCTATTATATTCCCCATCATACAAACCGTCAATCTCTGTACTGCGAAGTCCCATCACATCCATCAGTCCATGGGGAGTTCCCTCCAGGAAACACAGATCGGTACTGTCTACGATACCGGACCAGTAAGTCAGGATAAAGGTTCCACCATTTTCTACGTATTTACGAACCTTCTCTTCAAATCCTTCCCTGAACATATAAAGCATAGGCGCTGCTACTACTTTATAACCATCCAGATCCTGCTCCATATCGATCATATCCACATTCAGTCCCTGTTTGCGGAATGCGTAATAGGATTTTTCCACAGTTTCCTTATAGAACAGTCCTTTATTTCTTGGTCCCTGGGCGTCTTCCATGGCCCAGCGGTTCTCCCAGTCATATACCACAGCCACCTGTGCCGGGTTCTTCGCTCCGGTAACTTCCTGAAGTTTTTCCAGACTTTCTCCTACTTCCGTTACCTCCTTAAATACTCTGGTATCATCCTTGCCATAATGATCGATCACTGCACCATGGAACTTTTCAGAGGAACCCTGGCTCTGTCGAAGCTGGAAATACAAAATACTGTCGGATCCGTGGGCAACAGCCTGCATGGAAGCTGCATGAAGCATTCCCGGTTTCTTTAATTTGCTTACGGACTGCCAGTTGGTTGCCGACGGGCAGTTCTCCATCAGTAAAAATGGTTTTTTCTGAATGCTTCGCATGATATCATGCTGCATACCATTATCCATAGCTGTCAGGTATTCTTCTTTCTTGTGCCACTGTGGATAATTATCCCAGGATACAAAATCTACTACATCAGCAAATTTGTGATAATTTAATCCCTGGAAATCGTACATCATATTGATGGTGGTTGGTTTGTCGGATCCTGCATCCCTAAGAGCCTGGATCTCCCATTTCACAAAGTCCACAGTCTGATCTGTTACAAACCTTTTCCAGTCCAGGTTCAGACCGTGAAGAGAGCTGTCTCCTCTTGGGGAAGGACTGTCTACCTGATCAAAATCGTTATAGCGGTGACTCCAGAATGTGGTTGCCCATGCCCGGTTCATCTTATCTGCTGTCTGATATTTGTCTTTCAGCCAGTTTTTAAAGGCTGCCTGACACAACGGACAATGACACTCTCCTCCATATTCATTGGAAATATGCCAGGCGATCACACCCGGATGGTCTTTGAATTTTTCCGCCAGTTTTGTATTCATAATTCTTGTCTTTTCTCTGTATACCGGAGATGTATAACAGTGGTTATGTCTTTCTCCATACAGATTTCTGTGACGGCTGGCATCTACACGAAGCACCTCCGGATACTTCTGTGCCATCCATCTTGGTCTTGCCCCGGTTGGGGTGGCAAGAATTGTAGAAATACCATTTTCATACAGACGGTCAATGATCTTTTCCATCCATTCAAAATGGAACTCTCCCTCTACCGGTTCGAGTACTGCCCAGGAAAATATACCCAGGGATACTTCATTGATTTTCGCTTTTTTAAAATATTCGATGTCTTTTTCCAGAATCTCCGGGCTGTGAAGCCACTGTTCCGGATTGTAATCTCCACCATGGAGCATTTTTCCAAAATTTACTTCTCTTGCCATAAGTTCTTCTCCTGTCTTATCAAAAAAGCCTTTCTCCTTTCACATCAAGGAGAAAGGCTTTTCCTTTCGTTTAATTATTTATTTATAGGTTTCATCAGATTCCTTTGAATGTGAATGTAAATTCCATCTTTTCATCGGTTTTGATCAGATATTCCGGAAGTGGTTTTGCACCCCAGCTGTCATCTCCGGCAATACCCATTTGTTGTTTGGATACACGTACTACCGTGTAGTGTACCTGTGGCAGCTCAAATGGATGCATCGCATTTTCCATCTCGTGTGGTGTATATGGCAGTGCGGAGAATTCCATAGCATCACCGGTAAACAGCATTCCTCTGCCCTTACGGTCTGTTACAGATGCCCAACGTACGCCAACCTTGTTTCCGCATTCCTGCGGAACCATGTATTTTGCCATATTATCTTCCACTTTGTTCCTGTAGATACCCAGTTTTGCGCCTTCGCATCTGTCCACATAGGTTTCTTCCGGTCCCATGCCGTACCAGGTTACATTGTCGTAATCTGCATCGAACTTGAACATAACACCGAATTCCGGCATATCGCCCAGACCCTCTACCGGATCATAAGTCAGTGTGGTGCGGATGCTTCCGTCTCCATATACCTGATAACTCAGTTTGCACTCGGTTGCCGGAGTCGTTGGCATTGCATAAGTAAATGTAATCTTTGCACTGTCATCCAGAACTTCGATCTCAGGGATATGCATTCCCGGATAATGTCCTCCGGTTGGATATTTGTGAGACAGATACATGGAGGCCAGTTTCCACTGTCCGCAGCGCATCTGCATCAGGCTTCCGTTATCGTTGTCAACCGGTGCACGCCAGAAGTTTGGTCTTGGGATCATCTGGATCATCTCCACTCCACCGTAACGGTAAGAAGCAAGACCGCCATTCAGGTAAGAGAAGAGCACATCGAAGTTCTCCCCGCGAACGCCAAAGTCATGACCGAATCTGATCACTTCAAATCTTGCAGGTTTTACAGCTTTCGCAGGTGCTTCTACTTTGTAGACACCCTGTCCGAATGCCACTTCATGACCACGTTTTGCCCATACGGTATCTTCTTTCAGCCGGAAGGATACGGTAACTGCGTATTCACCCGGCAGAGTCTGTACCGGAATCGGAAGACTTACGGTCTCTTCACTCAAAGGAGCTACATGAGTTTCCATCGGAACTTCTTTTACTTCTTTTCCGTCTTTTGCAAGTGCTACGAAGCAGTCAAAGGTATCAGTGTTGATAAACAGGTTCTTGTTGACGATGGTTACCTGGTCTTTTTCCACTTTGGCAGAGATGTTCTGGTAGTTGAATTTCACATCCTGCATCTTCGGAGATGCGTCTCTTTCTCCGCCGTATGCGATACCGTTTCCGCTGAAGTTGTAGTCGCATGGACGATCATTGAAGTCACCGCCGTATGCCTGGAATTCTTTTCCGTAACGGTCTTTTTTGTAGATGGACTGATCGATATAATCCCAGATAAATCCACCCTGGTAGGACGGCTCGGTATCGGTCAGATCTGTATATTTGTGCATACCTCCGCAGGAGTTACCCATTGCATGAGTGTACTCGCAGCAGATAAATGGTTTGCTTCTGTCTTTTTCCAGAAATGCCTTGATATCATCTACAGACGGATACATCTGGCTTTCCATATCACTGGTATCGTTGTATCTTCTGTCGTGGCAGACACCTTCATAATGTACCAGACGGTTCGGATCCATCTTATGATACAGCTGTGACATCTCGTAGATTACTTTTCCGCCAAATGCCTCATTACCGCAGGACCAGATCAGGATTGCCGGATGGTTCTTATCTCTCTGATACATGGAATTGACACGATCCAGCATCATGTCCATCCATTCCGGACGGTCACATGGTACGACTTTGCTGAAGTCTCCGGTCTGTTCTGCACTGATGTCCCAGCTTCCGTGGCTCTCCAGGTTACACTCTGCGATCATGTAGATACCATATTCGTCACACAGTTCATAGATGCCGACCGCATCCGGATAATGACAGGTACGGATCGCATTGATATTGTTCTGTTTCATGGTTACCAGGTCTTTGATCAGTTCTTCTCTGGATACCACACGGCCGGATACAGAACTGAATTCGTGACGGTTAACACCTTTGAAGACGATTCTCTTACCATTCAGCATCATGATAGAATCTTTCATCTCAAAACGACGGAAGCCCACTCTCTGAGGGATCACTTCTGTCACCTGTCCGTTCTCATCCATCACTTCCAGTAACAGATCATATAATACAGGAGATTCTGCAGACCACAGTTCAGGATTCTCCACTTTCATCACATACTGAGACTCCTCTGCCAGTGTCTCTTCTACACTCTGCAGTTCTTTTCCGTCTTTGGATAATGTAATTTTTACTTTTCCGGCTTTTGTTGCTTTGGTATCGATCACCAGATCCGCTTTGGTGAAGGTATCGTCCAGAAGTGTCTGGATCTTCACATCAGATACATGGACTTCCGGGATCGCATACAGATAGACATCACGGTAGATACCTGAGAAACGGAAGAAGTCCTGATCCTCACACCAGCTGCTGCTGGTCCATTTGAAGACCTGAGCTGCCAGTTTGTTTTCTCCTTCTTTCAGATAAGGAGTCAGTTCGAATTCGGACGGTGTAAAGGTATCTTCACTGTATCCTACAAAGTTACCGTTCAGCCATACAGCGATACCACTTTCTGCACCCTGGAAAGAGATAAATACTTTTTTGCCTTCCATCTCTTCCGGAACTTCAAAATATTTCACATAAGAAGCAACCGGATTGAATCTCTCCGGAATCTGACCCGGTTCTACTTCTTCTCTTCCTTCCCACGGGTACTGTACATTTGCATACTGCGGTACATCATATCCCTCCATCTGAATATGAGCCGGTACACGGATATCATCCCATGATTTGCAACAATATTCTGTTTTCTCAAATCCCGGGATCGTAGAGTTGTAATTTTTTGCGTAATGGAATTTCCACAGTCCATTCAGGCTGTGACGGAAGTTATCCACATCCTGTTCCATCGCTTCCACAGAAGCGTAATATTTGTGGTCTGAATGAGCAGCCACACGGTTGTCGTTAAAATACGTAGGATCTTTTACCAAATCGTAATTGAAAGTACCCATTCTGTTTTTCCTCCTATTTTTCAATCTTTGCTAAAAAACAGGCGGATATTCATATACTATAAATATCCGCCTTAATTTACTTATACATAACCATTCAGCATATGCACAGCTACTTTTTTATTATTTAACAGCACCTGTGATACCTTCTGTAAAGCTCTTCTGGAAAGCAAAGAAGATAATTGCTGTCGGGATTGTACAGATAAATACACCTAACATCAGCATACCATAATCTACGGTGTAGCCACTTAACAGGTTAGAAACCAGCATAGGCATGGTGATCGCATCTTTATTCTGCAGAATTACCTTTGGCCACAGATAGTTATTCCATGCACCCATGAATGTGATGATGATAGCTGCCGCGTATGTGGATTTCATGGTAGGAATGAACATACGGAAGAAGATACCAACTTCACTCAGACCATCGATTCTTGCTGCCTCAATGATATCATGAGGGAAGGATCTAGATGCCTGACGGAACATCATGATCATAAACGGAGTTGCAATGGATGGAAGCATGAACGCTGTCATGGTATTTACCATTTTCAAAGTAGAGAACATACGGAACATCGGAATCATGATGGCTGCAAAAGGAATCATCATAGCAGTCAGCAGGATGGTAAATACAACGTCTTTTCCTTTGTCGTGATAGATCTCAAAGCCATAACCGGCGATGGAACAAATCAGCAGACACAGGACAGTCAGTACTGTTGCATTTCGGAAGGAATTCCACAGGGCCAGTCCCAGATTCTGGTTCGCGATCAGTGCTTTGTAGTTTTCAATCAGATACGTTCCCGGAATCAGTTTACCTGCAATAACGTCAACGCTCTTGTTTGTAGATGCACAGAACATATAGTACAGTGGAAATACAGAAACAATTGACGCGATTGACAGTATAAGATACATGAAGAATTTTTTACCTTTACCCATTATCGCTCGTCACCTACTTTCATCTGAAGTATTGCCAGAATAGCAACCATAATCAGGATCAGGATAGACATCGCCGCAGCATAACCGAAGTTCGGGCTCTGCTTAAAGGAGATGTTGTAAATATAATGAGACATTGTCATAGTAGATTTACCAGGACCACCGTTTGTCAGGTTCAGGGACTCATCAAACAGCTGCAGGGTACCATTCGTAGATGTAATGGCTGTCAGCAGGATGGTCGGTTTCAGAAGTGGTACAGTAATCTTGAAGAATGACTGCATCGGGCTTGCCCCATCGATCTTTGCCGCTTCGTATACAGAATATTCAATATTCTGCAGACCAGACAGATAGAATACCATGTTGTAGCCTGTCCATCTCCATACCAGCGCGATGATGATAACGGCACGGGCTGTCCATGCATTACCAAACCACATGATCGGTGACATACCCAAACTACGCAGAACCATGTTAATGAAACCATCATTTGCAAACAGGGAACGGAAGATCATAGCGTAAGAAACCAGAGATGTCGCACATGGTAAGAAAATACATGTACGGAACAGGCCCTTAAACCTCAGATCCTTGTTGTTCAGCATAGATGCAAACATCAGCGCCAGCACCAGCATAATCGGCACCTGAACGATCAGGTAGAAGAATGTGTTAAATAATGTCTGTTTAAACGTTGGGTCTTTTAAAATACGTGCATAGTTTGCAAAGCCATTAAAGCTCAGGTTTACACCCATGCCCGTCTGTAATGACAGGATGAACGCCCGAATCATCGGATAAAAACTCATCCAGCCAATCAACAGGGTTGCAGGAAGTAAGAATGCCCAACCGGTCAGGTTGTGTTTCTTTGCCAGTGTCAATCCTTTTTTCTTCTGATTGCTCATGAAATCCATCCTTCCTTTCTTTTGGAGATTTCTTAGAAAAAGAGGGTCTGCTCCGCTTTTTTCGAAGCAGACCCTCTTCTTATTTATTTTTCACTTCTTGGTTTTTAACTGTTCAGCTGAATCAGCCACCCATATTAAATTCTACAGTATCCTGTGCGGTTGCGATTTCATCGTCCAGATCTGCACCACTCTGGATGATATTGGACAGTGCAACACCTACAGCATCACGAGCATCATAGTAGAATGCACCAGTGATATTGGAAGGAGTCTTTGTAGCAAAATCTACGATCTTAGCATAAACTGCTTCATTGCTGAAGAATTCTACAGGCTGAGCATATGCATCTGTATCGCCAGCTGGTGCCCATGTTGCCAGAGCTCCTTTGGAGATGATGTCATCGTACAGATCTGTACTTCCGGCAAATGTGGATTTCATAAAGTCAATTGCAAGATCCTGTTTCTGGCAGTTAGAGCTGATTGCCCATGAAGAACCACCGTTATTGGAGTAGTTAGTAGCTCCGTCAACGCCATCCAGTTTCGGCATATTTGTGATTGCCCATTTTCCAGACTGATCATCGTTAGCTACGATAGAAGCCATGATCCAGCATCCGTTGATAACACCAGCTGTTGTGCCGTTGTTGATAGATGCGATGTACTGATCCCAGTCAGTAACTTCTACTAATGTTCCGTCTGCAACCATCTGCTGATAGATCTCCAGGATTGGTTTCAGAGCTTTGTTGTCTTTGATGTTAACAGATCCGTCTTCGTTGAACAGAGACTCTCCACAGGACTGCAGCATTTCCATTACCAGGTCAGGTGAACCAGCCTGAGATGTCAGGATTGGCTGACCGGTTTTTTCTTTAACAACTTTTGCTTTTTCCATGAAATCAGACCATGTAATGTCTGTGAAGTCATCTACTGTGTATCCAGCTTCTTCCAGCATATCGGTACGCAGGCATTCGATAACAGCACCGTTATCAAACGGGATACCATAGTTCTTACCATCCAGTGTGGAGTAAGCAACTTTTGCGGATGAGAACTGGCTGAAGTCGATACCGGAATCTGTCAGATCTGTGAAGACGTCCGGATAGTTGGTAGCATATTTCTGAAAGGAGTTATCCTGCATCAGGAAAATGTCAGGCAGTGTGCTCAGATCTCCGGCAGAAACAGCTGTTGTCAGTCTTGTTTCGATATCGTCGGATTTGATCTCACTTACGTCTACTTTGAATCCAGGATGATCTTTTGCATAGATCTCTGCTGCTTTTTCAATTGCGTAGATGTTGAAGTTCGGATCCCATGTCCAAACAGTCAGTGTGTTTTCATCATCAGAACTTCCTTCTGTAACGTTTGCATCTTCTGAACCGTCATCTGTTGCTGTGTCGTCTGTTGCTGCGTCGCTTCCTGTGCTTGAGGAATCGCTTGCTCCTGAAGAGCCACAAGCTGTCATTCCGAATACCATTGTGGAAGCTAATACAACTGCTACAATTTTTCTTTTCATAAATGTATATCCTCCTGATATGTATTTGTTCACTCTGCCAAAAACCGGCATCTCTCACTCGCTTTTCCCATTAGTGAATGTGTACAGTTTTTGAACTTTCTGTGAATCATTATGTACACATTATACCATACTTTTCCTGCATGTCTACTCATATTTAGCAGTTTTTTGTGCATTTTCATCCATTTAAGGTATTTTGATGATTTTCACCACCCTTTTTTGGCTATTATATCACAATTCAACAATTTCCGTTCAAAATGTTCCGGATCCTTTCTCCACTGTTGTGGCGAAATGCCCATAATCCTGTGAAAATTCCTGTTGAACGTGGATAATGTGGAGAATCCACATCGTACGGCAATATCTCCCACCGTATCGTTTGTACGCTTCAGTTCCCCACATGCTGTGCGAATTCGAACCCAATTGATATATTCAACAGGCGACATCTGCATACAGTCATGAAATACCCTTCTCAGATGCGTTTCACTGATATGGCACATCGCAGCCAGTTCCTCCACCTTGATCGGACGGTCACAGCATTCGCTGATATAGTCAATCGCCGGTGTGATCAGACTGGTACTTCCCGCCTCGAATTCTGCCTTTTCCTCTTCTTCCCGATTCCACCTTGCCACCTGTAAAAGAAAAGCCAGAGTCAGTCCTTTCACTTCTTCCAGATAGAATTCCTTTCTTTCCCGCATACATTCAATAATCTGCTGCACCAGTGCCCCGATCTGCGGTTTATCCTGAACCCTCACAAAATGGGCTCTCTTATTCACGCGATTGATCACTTTCTGTGCCATCCTGGGGTTATCTTTATAAACTTCCCTCAGAAATTTGTCCGCATCAATAAACAGCCACTCCCAGTAACTGATACTGTCTCCCGTAGAGGTTGTAGTATGGGGAAAGTTCTTCGGTACCACCGTAAACATATTTCCGTCGAAGGGTAGGTCTTCTTCTTTGAAAGTAACTGTGCCTTTCCCATAATAGCAAAACCCAACTTCCAGATGATTATGAAAATGCAGATAATCAATCTCCCTTCCGTAATTCTGCACCCATTTATCCCCCAGAAGAGCAAGCACCGGACTTCCTGCCGGAATTTCATAATAACGGTATTCCATCTTTGGTTTTCTTTTTCTACCCATGTATACTGTCTCCTCTCTGAAGCTGTACCTTCTTTTTCCATTTTCCTGAATAATACCGGACACAACCAACCAGCATCGCGCAACACCAGGTCAGCGGAGATACCCACCACAGCCCATAGTATCCAAAAACAGCAGTAAAAAGGAAGGTGCAGCCGATTCGGGTGATGATTTCACTGACTCCCATCAGTACGGTGATGGTTACATCTCCTGCCGACCGCAGGATATTATGATAAACCACCAGGATACCGCCCACAAAAAAGAAGCAGCTGAAGATCTTCATATATTCCACACCGTAACGGATCGATTCCGGATTGCCGGTAAATGCTTCCATGATCGGACGGGCAAAGAACCAGATTACCGGACAGAATATTCCATAACAGACTGCATTCATCAGATAGGCACATCTGACTCCCTGTTTTACACGATCCAGGTGGTTTGCTCCTACATTTTGTCCGGTAAAGGTTCCCAGTGAAGTTCCGATGGCTTCCGCCATCTGCCATCCCACACCTTCCACTTTGATGCAGACACCATAGGCCACGATCAGAGCAGTTCCGTAGGTATTGACCATTGCCTGTAAAGTCATATCGGACACTGAGATAATACTCATCTGCAGACCGGTCGGTACACCGTAAATCAACATCTGTTTTACCAGCTCCCTGTCGCAGCGCAGTTCCTCTTTCGTAAACCGAAGAATCGGAAGGATCTTCCATGCATAAACCAGACATCCGATCCCGGACAACAACTGTGCCAGAACCGTTGCAAATGCCGCCCCTGCTACTCCCATCGGAATCCAGACCACAAAGGCGATATCCAGAATCACATTCAGCACACTCGAAATAATCAGGAATACCAGCGGCACCACCGAATTCCCCAAAGAACGCAGCACCGCCGAGATCCAGTTATACAGCATCGTTCCCACTGCTCCGGCAAATACAACCATCAGATATACCGTTGCCTGGTCAAGCAGATCATTCGAGGTCTGCAAGACCCTCAGAAGCGGTCGTGCCCCGATCAGTCCCGCAATTGTAATGATCAGCGTAGATACAACCGCCACATAGATAGAAGAAACAAAGGTTTCTGTCACTTTTTTCTCATCCCCGCCACCATAATACTGCGAAACCACCACGCTTACTCCTGTCGTCAGACCCATCATAATCGAAAACAGCAGATACATGGCTCCACCTGCGATACTGACCGCAGCAAGTGCCTCATCTCCGAGATATCTTCCTACTATATAAACATCTACAAAATTATAGATTCTCTGAAACAGCATCCCAAGAAGCACCGGCAGCGCAAACCGAATCATCTTCGGCAGGATGCTCCCTTTCGTCATATCAACTGTCTTTTCCCCCATACTGGTACCCTCCTGTTTACACATCTATATCAAGTATAAATAATCCTGGGGATTTTGTCTATGTAATTCACAAATACACCTTTTATTTTCTGTATATTTATGATTGTTCACTCTGTTTCCTGTAACACGCTTCGTGATGCGCAGAATTTATTCCTCCCTGCCCTTCTTTGGATACTGTCAGGCACCAGGTTGCAAATACAAAGAAAAAATCCGTAAAACAACTGATTTCTGATCAGAATTTTACGGATTTCTTCTTATCATATTATTTCTATAATTATTTCTGATGTTTTTACATTGACTTTCTGTCCGCGATCTCCGCCATCTTGGCATCGTTCAGACGGGTATCTCCGTGAACACGGCTGTAGGACAGGTATCCGTTCATACGGTCGATCTTGGTCAGGTTTCTGGAACCGCAGACCGGGCAGACATCCATCTCGAGCTCCTGATGTCCGCAATCGTCGCAGTAGGCCAGCGACAGATTCACACCCTCATAATAACCCAGATTCATCGCCCGACGGATCAGTGCTTTTATAGCATGTACATTGTAGGAAATCGGATATCTGACATATTGGATCTTACCACCGTTGCACAGTTCCCAGAATCTTCCTTCCAGATCCTGTTTTTGGATAGGAGTAATATCCTCAGTTACGTGGCAGTGGAAACTGTTGCTCACATATGGACGGTCTGATACCCCGCGCACGATACCGTACATCTTGCGGAACTGCTCTACCTGCAGACCGCAAAGGCTCTCAGCCGGTGTTCCGTAAATTGCATACAGGATCTGATCCTCTTTTTTGTATACATTAATCTTATCATTGATATAACGAAGCACTTCCAGTGCAAATTCTCCGTCTTCGGCAATGGATTTACCATTGTAAAGTTCCTGCAGCTCGTTCAGAGCGGTGATACCGAAGGAGGCTGTCATCGGTCGAAGAAGCGGACGGATCTTATCGGATGGTTTCAGATGGCCTCCATAGAAACCGCCCTCACAGTATGCCAGCGGGTTCGTGGAAGCACGCATCTCACCAAGGTAATCGTATGTTCTCTTATGCAGTCCGCGGATCATCTCCAGATAGAAATCAAGAACTTCATAAAAATCTGTGTTCTCTGCACGGGCTTTTGCCAGGATCATCGGAAGATGCAGGCTGACCGCACCGATGTTGAAACGACCGACAAAGACAGGCACATCGTTTTCATCTGCCGGTTCCATACCGCCACGCTCATACCACGGACTTAAGAAGGCACGACACCCCATCGGGCTGATTACTTTTTTGTATTTTTTGTACATGCTGGAAATATATCCCTGGCCACTCATGGACAGCCAGTCCGGATACATGGTTTTTGCAGAGCAGGCAACACCTGTCTCAAAGACATCTTCACATTCTTTTCCATCTCCATGGATCTCTTCATCATACAGGAACACAATCTTCGGGAACAGTACCGGTTTTTTATGTCCGGCTTTTCCCTGTCCACCCATATGGACTTTCAGCAGAGATTTTGAGATCATTTTTTCAAATCTTCCTGTTCCCAGTCCCAGTGTCACAGTAACAAACGGATAGTCGCCACGGGAGGAACCAACGGTATTTAATTTATATTCAATTCCCTGCCATCCCTGATCACAGTCACGGCAGACTTTTTCCCAGGCATATACACGACCCTTTTCTTCTCTTCCTTCCCAGGACGGATCGGAATATTTCAGGAATTCTTCGTAATATTTGTTATAGCTTTTCTGTGCATACGGAGACAGGATCTTATCTACTTCCGGCACAGTAAATCCGCCGTACTGCTGAGCTGCGGTGCTGAGGATAATATCCCCCATAACGTCAAATGCGGTATCCAGTGTCTTCGGCTCATTGTACCAGACATTTCCCATCTCAAATCCGCCACGCAGAACGGATCCCACATCGAACAGACAGCAGTTCATCGTGTCCAGACGGGCAGACTGATCATGAATATAGATATAGCCATCTTTACATGCCTGCAGTTCGTTCCGGTTCATAAAGAATTTTCTGTATAATTCTTTGTTCAGTTCATTAAAGATCAGGCTCCGCTTGGTTGCCACCAGCGCGCTGTCAGTGTTCGCGTTGCTTTTGTCACCGATGTAACGAATGGACTGGCTCTTTGTATATACCTCATCCATCATGTGGATAAAGTCCACTTTATAATTCCGGTAATCGCGGTAACTTTTTGCTACTGCAGGATTCACCTGTTCCAGGGCACCTTCCACAATGTTGTGCATATCCTGGATCAGGATTCCGCCTTTTCGCTCTTTTGACATCGCTTCCGCCCGGTCAGTTGCATATTTGCAGATAAAATTAATCTCATCATCGGTAAACCGATACATTACACGGCCGGCTGACTTATTGACCGCACGCTTGATCTTACTGGCATCAAACTCTTCTTTGGTGCCGTCTTTCTTGATAATATATACCATTGTTCCCGCTCCTCACTACTATATATAGTATTTTTCTTTTATTTTAATCAACATATTGTAGACAACAGTATAACACGGTTAACTACAAAAGGAAAGAGAAGAACCCTGAAAATTCTTCTCTTTTTTTATTTTGTTTTTTATGCAACTTTTCCAATGCCTTTTTTTATCTTTTCACATATCCGGTAGAAAAGTCGATGATATTGTGGAGGGTTTCTCCTTTCTCATAACGTTCCAGATTTTCGATGGAAAGTTCCAGAATCTTTTCCAGTGTCTCCGGCAGTGCATATCCGCCGGACACATGTGGCGTAATGATACAATGCGGCGCATCCCACAGCGGATGATCTTCCGGCAGTGGTTCCGGGTCTGTGACATCAAGACCTGCCCCATAAATCGCTCCCTCTTGCAGGGCTTTCGCAAGAGCCAGACTGTCAATCGCAGTTCCGCGGCCTACATTTAACAGAATGGTATTCTCTTTCATCAGGTGTAATTCTTTCTCACCGATGACGCCTTTGGTGTCACTGTATCCCGGAAGGCTCAGTGCCACAATATCTGCCTGTGGCAGAAGTTCCGGCAGTGCTTCCATCGTGTATTGTGCATCCACATATTCAGGCTTCGGTTTCCGGCTCTTTCTGATACCTGTCACATGCGCGCCCAGTGCTTTCATTTTTCTTGCAAATGTCGTTCCGATATCTCCAAGACCGATCACCAGGACATGGCTTCCCTCTGTAACCATCATATGGGTCTGTTTCTCCCAGTGGTGGTCTTTTTGCTGGTTCTGGTAAATGTCCAGGCGTTTCTGGAGCGCAAACAGCATCGCGATCAGATGCTCGGAGATCGCCATTCCATACGCTCCGGTTGCATTGGTCAGCTGTGCCTGTTTTGGCAGAATACCCGGTACACAAAATCCTTCTGTTCCGGCGTTATTTAACTGTATCCAGCGCAGATTCCGAGAATCTTTTAAGAATTCCGGTTTCACATTTCCGATAATAATATTTGCATCCTGCACCTGTTCTTTTGTCACCTCTGCTTCCAGGCAGTAAGTTGTCTTTGCGTCCGGTGCTGCATTTCTGATTCGTTCTTTATGTTCTTCTTTTACAGGAAGAACCACAAGTATTTTTTCCTGTTCCATCCCGTTTCCCGACCTTCCCAAACGTACTCTGCTTACTACAGTAGCACAATTGATGTTAAGTTACAAGGCAGAATTGATCCTTACTGTGCATATGCGATATTCCGGTTACTGTTCACTGGTAATATCCCGCGGAATGTTTTGGCATGGGTATAGCAAAATCAATTGTTGTATTCGGGAGGTTTTCTGCTATAATATTACCATAATACCGGGGTAGACAGGTAAAGAGTTGTTGGTGTCTGCCGTGATTCTTAGCTGGATGCCTTTCAAATTTGAGGAGGATTGTTATGGAACATTTTATTATTCCGGAAAATTATCAGCCTGCATTGTCGCTTCACGATACACAGGTTGGTATTAAGACCGTAAAAGATTTTTTTCAGAAAACCCTTTCTGACCGCCTGAATCTGCTGCGTGTGTCCGCACCGCTTTTTGTAGATCCTTCATCCGGTCTGAACGATAATCTGAACGGCGTAGAACGCCCGGTTACCTTCGATATCAAGGAATCACCAGATCAGAAAGCTGAGATCGTACATTCTCTTGCAAAATGGAAACGTTATGCACTGAAAAAGTATGGTTTTGCACATGGAGAAGGACTGTATACCGATATGGTTGCCATCCGTCGTGATGAAGATACCGACAATATCCATTCTATCTATGTGGATCAGTGGGACTGGGAAAAGATCATTACACGGGAAGAGCGTAATGTGGACACCTTAAAAGATGTTGTCCGCACCGTTTATTCTGCACTGAAGAAGACTGAAAAATACATGGCAATTCAGTATGATTATATCGAAGAGATTCTTGCGAAGGATATTTTCTTTATCACTTCCCAGGAACTTGAAGATATGTATCCTGGTCTTTCTCCCAAGGATCGTGAATATAAGATTGTGAAGGAGAAGGGTGCCGTGTTCATCATGCAGATCGGTAAGATGCTGGCATCCGGCGAACCACACGACGGTCGTGCACCGGACTATGATGACTGGGAGCTGAACGGTGATATCATCGTTTATTATCCGGTTCTGGATATCGCTCTGGAGCTTTCTTCCATGGGTATCCGTGTGGATGCAGCTGCTCTGAAACATCAGCTGGAGGTTTGTGGCTGTGAGGAACGTGCGGAAATGGATTTCCAGAGGGCTATTTTGAATGATGAACTGCCGTTTACGATCGGTGGCGGTATCGGACAGTCCCGTATCTGTATGTTTTATCTGCGGAAGGCTCATATCGGAGAGGTTCACTGTTCGTTATGGCCGGAGGAGACGGTGAAACTGGCGGAAGAGCATAATATTCCGTTACTGTAAATCTTGAAAATTAGTTTTCCTATAGGGACGCGAGAGGGATCGGGGGTCCCGGGGGCAACAACTTGGGCAGGGCAACTTTGAACTAGCCACTAACTGCGACTATATTCGCTTGGGTCAGCTGACCCAAGTGAAAGTCTCCGTAAGTGTCGGATTTCAAAGCTTGCCCTAAACGCCCAAAAAGTTTTGTTGCCCCCGGGACCCCCGATCCCTCTCGCTGTGTGTTGGCTGCAGCTAAATTTTCTCTAGTTAAATATTTTTCCAAAATTGACTATTCTTTTTGAACTTCTCGTTTAATATTTTTTTCTTACACAACTTTCAATTTTATATTCCATTCATTGTCAGCCAATACCTTTTCCCACACATCCCACTTTCCCCTTTGCTAACGCTCAGGGAGCGGCTGGAGTTTCTTGTCCGGGCAACACTTTGTGGGCGGTTAGGGGAAGCTTTGAAATCCAGCCCTTACGGAGACTTAGGCTCGAGCGCTCTCGCGAGAGTCTTAGTCGCAGTTAGGGATTAGTTCAAAGTTCCCCTGCCCACGTTGCCCGGACAAGAAACTCCAGCCGCTCCCGTCCGCTTTAGCAACCTTTATTCTCTTTTTACAGTTCGATCTCCCCGTCAAACACAACCGCTGCCGGTCCAGTCATGTATACCAGGTTTTCTTCCCGATCCCAGTAAATCTTCAGATCCCCGCCGAGCAGTTTCACTGTCACTTCCTCTTCTTTCACATATCCGTTCAGAATCGAAGCCACAGCTACCGCACAGGCACCTGTTCCACATGCCAGTGTCTCTCCGGAACCACGTTCCCACACCCGCATTTCTACGGTATGATCATCCAGCACCTTCGCAAATTCTGTATTTACCCTGTCAGGAAAAGCCGGATGGAACTCAAACTTCGGACCGATCTTTTCGATGTCTAATCCTTTTACATCGTCAATGTATGTGATCGCATGTGGGTTACCCATTGATACGCCGGTGATGCGATATTCTTTTCCGTCTACCAGAAGGGGTTCATTGATCACCTGCTCTTTTTCGGAAACTACCGGGATTTTTGCGGCTTCGAGGATCGGTGCGCCCATATTAACTTTTACCAGCACCACTTTCCCGTTTTCCACGGTCAGATCCAGATACTTGATGCCGCTTGCCGTCTCCACAGAGACAGATGTTTTGTCTGTCAGACCGTAATCGTATACGTATTTCGCCACACAGCGGATTCCGTTTCCACACATCGCTCCACGGGAACCGTCTGCATTGTACATATCCATCTGGAAATCTGCCACCTCGGATGGTTTGATCAGAATCAGTCCGTCAGAACCGATTCCGAAATGACGGTCACTGACTTTGATCGCTGCTTCTCTGGGATCTTCAACCTTTTCTTTAAAACAGTTTACATATACATAATCATTTCCGATACCCTGCATTTTCGTAAATTTCATAGAATTTCCTCACTTTCTGCTGCCACTTAGATTGTCTGTTTGCAACGGTTCCGTAGCTATTGGTTCGTAACTGCGAAGATAGCGAACCGTTATATCTGTTTTATTTACAGTTGCCTCATTCATATTAGAATTATGCTCATTATAGCGTATTCCCTCCTTTTTGGGAAGTCCGCGTTGACAAACCGGGAGGCAATCCATTACAATCTTAATAGAGTTTTTATAATTTTACCATTTAATTAGAGGAGGGAAATAAACCATGGAAAAACTCTTTAAACTGAAAGAGCATAACACCACGGTAAAAACAGAAGTGATGGCCGGTATTACCACATTTCTTACCATGGCGTATATACTCGCAGTTAACCCTAACATGTTAAGTGCTTCAGGAATGGACAACGGAGCCGTCTTCACAGCTACCGCACTGGCCTCTGCACTGGCAACCTTTATTATGGCGTTCTGGGCAAATTATCCGATCGCACTGTCTGCAGGTATGGGGCTGAATGCTTACTTTGCTTATACAGTATGTCTTGGACAGCTGCAGGGAATCGATGATCCCTGGAAGATCGCACTGGCTGCTGTACTGGTAGAGGGTATCATTTTCATTATTCTTTCATTTTTCAAATTGCGTGAAACGATCGTCAACGCAATCCCTGAGAACCTGAAATACGGTATTACATCCGGTATCGGTCTGTTTATCGCATTTGTTGGTCTTAAGGGTGCCGGTGTTGTCGTATCTGATGACTCCACACTGGTTGCACTCGGTAACTTCGGAAGACCGGAAGTTGCTCTGTGCCTGATCGGTATCCTGGTGATTGCTGTGATGAATCACTATAATGTAAAAGGATCTATTCTCTGGGGTATCCTGATCACCTGGGTTCTGGGAATCATTGCTCAGCTGACAGGCTGGTATGTAGTAGATCCGGATGCTGGGGCTGCCTCTCTGATTCCGTCTCTGAGTGCTTCTTCCTTCATCCCGCCGTCCATCTCATCAACTTTCTGCAAATTTGATTTTGCATGGATCGGTTCTCATGTATCTGAGTTCGTTGTTATCGTATTCTCATTCCTGTTTGTAGATATGTTCGATACCATCGGTACTGTTATCGGTGTTGCCGAAAAAGCAGATTTGCTGGATGAGGACGGTAATCTTCCTCGCGTAGGTCGTGTCCTGATGGCGGATGCTATCGGTACGGTAGCAGGTTCTATGCTTGGTACTTCCACCGTTACCAGTTTCGTAGAGTCCAGTTCCGGTGTTGCGGAAGGCGGAAAAACCGGTCTGACTGCTATGACAACCGGTATCCTGTTTTTGGTTGCACTGTTCCTGTCACCGATCTTCCTGGCTATTCCAAGCTTTGCCACAGCTCCGGCTCTGGTAATCGTTGGTTTCTTTATGGCTTCTTCCATCAAGAAAATGGAATTCGACGGTGATCTGGCAGATGCTGTCGGCGGATATCTGGCATTCCTGATGATGCCTCTTACGTATTCTATCGCAAACGGTATCATGTTCGGTGTTCTGGCATGGTTCATCATTAAAGTATGCACCGGTCAGCTGAAAAAGATTCATCCGGTTATGTATATCGTATGTGCACTGTTTATTATCCGTGTAATTACAATTATTATTTAATTCGGAAATGTTATAAACAACATAAAAAATATGCCCCGGAGGACCATATCAGAATCCTCCGGGGCATATTTTTTACGCGGGCAACTTTCAAAAAAACCAGCAAGGGAATCGTAAGCAATTTCCCCTGCTGGCTTTTTTAATATGTCTGCATCATTTTTCTTTCACAGTAATGTCTGTTTTATTTTTCTGCTTCCATACGAAGAACGGTGATGTGCGGCCGGATTCTCGTAATCTTTCTCATATCCGTTATCGTTATAGTACTCGTACTCAGCAACATTTTCTACAAAACCGATGCACTCCGGATGATCAAAGTCTACTTCGTCCACAGTATAAGACAGAGTCATCGCCTGCTCATCCACAGTAAAATAAGGCAATGCACCGTTTTCCTGTTCCGGTTTGTTTAACACGGCTTCTGTTTCAATCACGTTTCCATACATGTATCTGCGAATCATAGTTTTCTTACCTCCATAAATCTTTAGAGCGTGTCTGAAAAAGGCTTTTCGTGAGCTGCGAGTCCAAGTTTGTGGGAGATTTTATCCGAATAAGGGCGGCGTAGCGGGCTACGGCAACCGAATGAGGGTA
>OGCO01002589.1_pt1 | contig 23341 bp, 24 predicted proteins | sample 1570171 | NCBI WGS metagenome assembly OGCO01 (sample SAMEA4370583, study PRJEB24528) | human gut metagenome
GTCCCTATCGGGAGGGACAAAGAACGCCGTTGCAGCTGCAGCCAGCAGTGAAATGACCAGCATAGCATTAGTACGGCACCAGCATCGAATCTTGCTCATAAAAATCCCTTTCGCGTGAAGAATGCAAATTTTCGCGTGTATATTTCCGTGAAGAAGATAACACATTATTCAGCTGTACAATTTTCTCGGACATAGTTTGCTGTCTCCTTTCAAATGTTTGTGTGGTAACTTCATTCTACCAGAGCCCGCAAGCTATGTCTTTCTTTTTATCCTTTTTTCAATTTGCGCAAACTATTGTACATTATCCCGCGCAGACCATGGGCAGCTTCATGGCGCAGGTCATATGAACGCCGCGAACGATAAAAGCACCGGAGAGGGGACCCTCCTCTCCGGTACTCTTTGAGTCTATCGGGACGTTTCCGCGTGTTGGTCAGGCGGTCGACCCACACCCTGACCCACACTTCTTTCAACGTTTCTGGAGTTGCTGGGCGGATTCAAACCTTACCAAGGATGCGCCCGCTGATTTTTTACTGATTCCAGCCCTCGTTCCCGTCGTCGGAACCCGGCCGGTCATCGCCGCTCCACGGGTTCTGGCCGCTGCCGTTCCACGGGTTCCCGCCGTCGTTCTGCGTGCCGCCCCAGGGATCAAATCCGCCGTTCTGGCCATTGTTGAACCCGCCGCCATGGAAGCCGTTTCCGCTGAAGCCTCCGGGCTGGACAGGCGGTGCCTGATTGCCGAGGACGAAGAGGTAGAATCCCGCCTCAGTCAGGCTGGTATAGGTGGTCAGGAACATCGCGCACGCCGTGGTGGCCGCCAGTGTGATAACGGTGTAAAGCACACCGTCGCCCGCCAGTGCGTAGACGCCGCTGGCGACGGCATTCACCAGAATGTTCTGGAGGAGCATCCAGCCGAGAAAGGAGAAGTCCGTGAAAAACAGATCCATCTTACGGCCGAACATGAGCCGTTTGCTGCGGCGAATGGCTTCCAGCGCAGAGATGTCCGGGTCATCCAACAGGCAGTACTCCGCCAGCCGGTAACGATAGGCGGCTATGATGCCCGGAAAGACGAACAGGAAGGACCACAGGGAGATGAAGATCACCTTCAGGAGCTCCATGAGAATGATCTTGGCTGCAATGTCGAAGTGGGAGAACAGTTCCTTGTAGCCGCCGGTCTCCTGCCCGCGCATGGCCCGGAGGTTGACGCTGCAATAGCCCACCCCCACCACGAAGGAGTAGAAACCGACAAGCAGAGCCACCAACAGCCCGATCGCGGCCTGTGGCCCCACAAAGCAGCTCAGGATGCGCTGGGTCAGCGCATCTATCGTCCCCTGACTCACCATGCCGCTGGACTGCATGGCATCCATCAGGCCATTATACCAGTTCATATAGATCTCGCTGACCGAGTTCAGCGGATTGGGCACTGCCAGAGAGGACAGCGAGCTGACCCACGTTGTGGCCAGAACATACACCAGTGTAATGAGAAACATGGCCGGATTACCCCAGCCGATCAGGCGCTTGGCCCGCTGCTTCAGTGCTTGCCGATTGTACATCGAAGCACCTCCTTTTTGAGTTCAGTTCAGTATAACACGACCAGGGATAAAACGCCAGCGCAAAGGGCGTCCCGCTCACTTCCGTCTGGCAGCAAAGGATACCCAGCCCTCCCGCTCGCGGCGGTCAAAGATGGCGAAGCCATTTTGCTCCAGAGCAGATCTGACGTCGTCGGCCCGGTGGGCGATGATGCCGGAGCAGAGGAATACGCCGTCCGGGGCGAGGAACTGACCCACATGAGCGGACAGCGGGATAATGACATCCGCAATGATATTGGCCAGCACCAGCGGGTATTGCCCGGCCAGCTCACGAGCCAGCTCCTGATCGCCGATCACGTCACCGCAGAACACCTCCAGACGACTCTCCACGCCGTTGAAGCCGGCATTTTCCGCCGCCACCCGGACGGCCTTGGGGTCGATGTCGCAGCCTTTGGCACGGCTGGCGCCCAACACCAGGGCAGCAATGGCCAGAATACCGCTGCCGCAGCCCAGATCCAGCACCGGCTGGCCGGGAACGGCATAACGCTCCACGCCCTCCAGACAGAGCCGGGTAGTGCCATGACTGCCGGTGCCGAAGATCAGGCCGGGATTCAGATAGACCGGGGTACGCCCATCGGGCACGGCCTTGCCCCGCTCCCACTCGGGAACGATATAAAGCTGTTCGCCCACCGGAAACGCCTCGTAATACTTCTGCCAGTTGTGAGCCCAGTCCTCCTCCTTGAGAGAGAGAATAGACACCTCCAGACTGCCGCAGTCCGCCTCCGTGCGGGCGCGGAATGCGCTCAGACCGGCCTTCAGCTCCTCCAGCCGGGCATGGCCGTCCTCGTCATCGGTCAGGTAGCACTTCACCCGGTTCGTCCCGGTGCGCGCCTGCTTCAGCGCCTCGTCCACCTCGTCCCAGCAGCTCTTGTTCTCGTCGGCAAACTGCTCAAAGTCCGCCTCCTCCTCGACCACCAGCCCGCCTACGCCCAGCGCAGTCAGGTAGGCGCACACCGGCTCTATGCCCGCGGCGGTGGTGTCAATGCTCACTTCCAGCCAGATCTGTTCCATAAAGCTCTCCTTTTTCATGCTTAGTGTCTCTATTGTACCCCAGATCGGGAAAAGTCGCAAGAATGACATGGGCGGGAAATCTCCCTCCTGTTCCGGCGCTCCAAAACACCGCTCAAATACCAAAACAAAAAGAGCGACTGCATTCCCAGCAAGTCGCTCTTTCTAATAGTGAATGATGGTCTCCTTACCGTTGAAGGAGTAGCTGTCCACGATGCCGCAGATCACCAGATCGACGATGGCATACTCGTCGTCCAGCAGCATATTGCCCGCGCCGCCGTCGATGTTGACCAGCACAATGTCGCCCACACCGGCGTCTGCACAGTCGAAGGCGATCAAGCGCGGCCCGGTGGGCGTGCCGTCCGGCTCCAGATACTGCACCAGCATCAGCTTATAGCCGTTGTAGCCGTCGTCTTTGATGGTGGACACCACATTGCCCACCACTTTTGCAATTCGCACCCGATCTTCCCTCCTTCAATTCCAGTGATTCCATCTCTACCGCTTCCTGCGGTTTCACAGAATTTCGCTCGTCGCAGTGAGCGAAACAAATTTCAGTCCGTCCAAACTCAGGGCGTGTACCTGAGTTTGGACACCCTGCGCGGACAGGCGGGAGACTTTTGCTCTGCAATCGAGCCCGCCTGTCCGCGGAACCCCTCTTTTCGGGAAGGAAACCTTCCCGAAAAGAAGTCAAAGTTCCTCGTTATAGGTGTCAATGAAGCCAACGATCGAGGCGTCCGCCGGGATCCGAAGGCCCCGGAAGATCCGGGAGGCCTCCTTGGAGCCGATCAGATAGACGTAATCGCCCAGACCCGCCTGACGGGTGTGATCGGCCGCAATGATGAGGCCGGCCTCTTTTCCGTTTTCGATCTTGCGGACGATCAGCAGAGGAACGCCCTCAAGACCCGAGTCCTTCACCGTGGCGACCACCGATCCCGACACTACGCCGGCATACATGAATTAGGCCTCTTCCTCGCCGCGGTCCAGATGGGGCAGGATGAACTCCACGTCGGAATGGGGACGAGGGATCACATGGACGCCGTACAGCTCGCCCACGCGCTTGGCGGAAGCGGCGCCGGCATCAACAGCGGCCTTGACAGCGCCCACGTCGCCGCGGACCATAACGGTGACCAGACCGGAGCCGATCTGCACCTTGCCGATCAGATGGACGTTAGCAGCCTTGACCATAGCATCAGCGGCCTCGATGGCGCCGATCAGGCCGCGGGTCTCGACCATACCAAGAGCTTCTTTCATAATAAAAACCTCCGTAAATGAATTTTTTGGTTTTTTACCTTGTTTATTTGCCGGGAAATGTATTTATCCAATCGCCTTGAGCATATCAGGGTGGGGCGAGGGGATCACAGCGCTTTGGGCCATCAGGCCCTGGGTCTCCTCCAGTGCCTCAGCGGCCTTGATGGAGGACTGCACAGCGGCGACCTCGCCGTTGAGCAGGATAAAGGATTTTCCGCCCAGACCTCTGCCCAGACGCACCTCCAGCAGATCGACCTCAGCCGCTTTGGCGGCGGCATCGGCGGCGTGGACGGCGGCGCAGAGGGAATAAGTCTCCATGATGCCGAGGGCGTCCAGACGATCCACCATGGTGCAGGCGGAGATGGCGGGGGCAACCTGCGGGTCCACGTTGGGAATAACCAGGCTGTCGATGAGCAGGTTTTCCGCCACTTCCCTGCCCGCCTCAACGGCGGAACGGACGGCGGCCACCTCTCCGGCCACCACGATGTAATACTTGCCGGCGCAGACACAGCCCGCGCTGACCAGCTCCACCTCGGCGGCCTTCAGCATGGCGTCACAAGCCAGGATACCGGTGGGAATGCTCATAATTTCGTTCATACCAATGGCACCCATAGCTTCACTTCCTTATCTCAATGAACTCGCCGGTCACCTGGGTGACGGTGCCGTCGATGGAGGCGTGGATATTGGCCCCCATTCCGTTGGGCTGGGCAATGAGCTGCCCCCGGGAGACGCTCTGTCCCACGGAGACCAGCGGGGTGTCCGGCCCGCCGATGTGCATTTTCAGCGGGATCTTCACATCATCGCAGACGACGGCCTCCCCCATGGGGGCGTCCACGTCGTACTTCTTGAGATCCAGCCGGTACAGGAGCCGGTTGGTGGGCAGGCGCTTGTTGGCAAAGCCCCCGTCCGGCTCAAATTTGACTTCTTTGACCGGCTTCACGCCCTGGCTTTGCAGCTTGGCCTTGGCTCTCTGCATGGCCTGATTTGGCTTCAGGCCGAAGTTGCAGGCGAAGAAGGTACACAGGCCGCAGTCGCAGCAGGAGAAGATGCCGTTCACATCACCGATCAGCGTGTCGTTCCCGGAGGCCAGCGCCCGCATGGCCTTATGGGGCTGAACATTCAGGCCCATGGCGTTGCGGGGACACAGCTGAGTGCACATGCTGCACTGGCTGCACGCCGCCCGGGCGATGACCGCATCCCGGGGGGAGGTGGTCTTTTTCGCCACGATGGGATGATTTCTGGGGATGGCCAACAGGCCGCCGGTGGTTTTGGTGACGCTCTGGCTCAGATCATCGGTGAGCTTGCCCATGAGCGGGCCGCCCACGATGAAGGTGCAGTCTCCGATGGCGCCGCCCGCCGCATCCAGCAGTTTGGAAAGTGGCGTACCGATGGGGGCGCTGACGGTGACCGGTCTTGCGACCGCGCCGCCCACCGTCACCAGCTTGTCGGTAACGGGCGTGCCCTCCATGGCGTGGGCGATGTTCAGCACCGTGCTCACGTTGCTGACCACGCACCCCACATCCAGCGGGATGCCGCCGGTGGGCACGGTCTTACCGGTGATGCTGAACACCAGGTTCTGCTCGTCTCCGGCGGGATAGAAGGAATCGGAGAGGTAAAGCTCCACCTTCGTGCCCTTGACTGCCGCGCTCAGCGCGGCCACCGCACCCTCATAGTGCTTTTTCAGGGCGATGACCGCCCGCTTGGCGCCCAAGTGATCCCGGATGGCCCGAACCGTGCGGACGATTTCCGGGGCGTGGAGCTCCATCACATGGCGATCGGTGCGCAGCAGCGGCTCGCACTCGATGCCGTTGACGATGAAGATCTCCGCCTTGCAGCTGAGCTTCCGATCCGTAGGGAATCCGGCGCCGCCTGCGCCCACGACACCGGCGTCGCGGATCTGATCGATCAGTCCCATAGGCGTCAGATAATGCGGAAGCCGTCCTCCAGCACGCAGCGGCGGGCGCGGGTAAAGCTGCGGGCCGAGGTGAGTCCCTCACCGGTGGGCGTGGCAATGGTCAGGGTGGCGTAACCCTCGCCATTGAAGCCAACACCGGCGGTGGAGGGGCCGTTCTTTACAAAGATGGTGGTGTTCAGCGCCTTGGCCGCCTTGCTCATGTTGAGGTAGTTGGTGGAGTGCATCAGAGCGGAATGCCAGCAGCCCCGCTCGGCCTCCACGGCACGGTCGATGGCCTGATCCACGTTGTCGCAGCGGACGCAGCCCAGCACGGGCATCAGCATCTCCACCACCACGAAGGGGTGATCCTTGGGCACTTCGGCGATGACCAGCCGGGGCGCGCCGGAATAGGAGACGCCGGAGGCGTCCATAATGTAGGTGGCGTCGTGGCCGACGAACTTGCGGTTGATGACGTACTTGCCGTCCTTGTTGATGAGCACGGTGCGGACGATCTTGTCGATGTCCTCGCCCTTGACCAGCCATGCGCCGTTCTTCTGCATCTCGCTCATGAGCTGATCGTAGACGGTGTTCACACAGAACACTTCCTTCTCAGCCACGCACAGCACGTTGTTGTCAAAGGATGCGCCGTCCACGATGTCCTTGGCCGCCTTGGGGATGCGGGCGGTTTCGTCCACGATGACAGGAGGATTGCCCGGACCGGCGGCAATGCACTTCTTGCCGGTCTTCATCGCCACGCCCACGACCGCCTCACCGCCGGTGACGCTGAGCAGCTTGATCTTGGGGTGGTTCATAATGACAGCGCTGGTCTCCATATTGGGCTTGGTGGGGCAGCAGATCAGGCCCAGGGGGCCGCCCGCTGCCACAATGGCCTCGTTCAGGATGCGCATGGCCTCCTGGGAGCACTTGGTGGCGCTGGGGTGGGGGTTGAATACCACCGCGTTGCCGCCGGCGATCATGCTGATGGAGTTGTTGATGACCGTGCCGGGCGGGTTGGTGGACGGGGTGATGGAGCCGATGACACCAAAGGGGGCCTGCTCCACCAGAGTCATGCCGTGGTCACCGGTGAACACACGGGGAACGATGTCCTCGGTGCCGGGAGTCTTGTTGGCCACCAGCAGGATCTTGGCGATCTTGTCGGGGACCTTGCCGTAGCCGGTCTCGTCGTGAGCCATCTGGGCAAGCTTTTCAGCGTTCTCCCGGGCGGCGCGGCGCATGGCGCGGATCAGCTTTTCCCGCTGATCCATGGTCATGGCGACCAGCTTTTTCTGAGCGGCGATGGCGGCGTCCACGCAGTCCTCCGCCCGGTCAAACATCCAGCCGTTGCCCGCGCCGCACGCACCGGCCGGTGCGGAAGCGGAGGCGGTCTGCTGATTGTTCATCTGGGCAATGGTTGCCTGAACGATCTGCTCGATCTGCTCTTTTGAAAGCATGAATCATTACACCTTCTTTTTGTTGTCTTTTTCCTTGCTGAAAATCCGTTTGTTTCCAAGGTCAACGTAGTCGATGATGGCGACAATGGCGGTGTCGGAGGGTTTGTTCTCCGTCACCTCCGTCTGGCGGGAGGACGAGCCGGAGACGATCATGACAACCTCTCCCTCGCCCGCGCCGCAGGCGTCAAAGGCCACGACCACGTTTCCCTTTTCTTCAAAGCTCTCAATGTCAATCGGCTTGACCAGCAGCATTTTCAAGCCCTGCAATTTTGCGGACTTGCTGGTGCTGACCACAGTGCCGACCACTCTTGCCAGCTGCATGGCGTTCCTCCTTTCTCAGACCCGGACGATCTTGATCCCGGTCTCAGCGGCCCGATCGACCGCCGCAGGAGTGATGAGCGCCTTCTTGGTGCAGGGGATCTGGGTGTGGTTGTCCCGGAACGCGTCGTTCACGTCGCGCTCGGTCACCAGCTCCAGCGGCTCCTGCTCGGGTTCCGGTTCTGCTTTGGGCGCCGGAGCCGTACCGGCAGCCGCGCCCGCTCCGCAGGTGCAGCCTCCGCCGCTCTGGCAGGTGCCCTTGCAGTGGTGCTCCGGCTCGCCGGGGAACACCAGCTCCACCAGATCGCCGTTTTTCAGCGCACAGGCATTGGCCTCGTCCGTGTCGATGTGCACCTCCAGCTCATGGGCAGCGCCGACGCGGCAGACCACGTTCTCCAGCAGACAGGGCCGGGGTCCGGTCACCCGGACGGAGAGCACCTGGCCGTTGTGGACGCCGTAGGCCTGGGCCTGCTCATCGGTGAAGTGCAGGTGCCGGGCGGCGATGATAACGCCCTTCGTCAGGTTCAGCTCGCCCTTGGGTCCGATGATCTTCAGACCCGGGGTGCCCTCGATATCGGCGGACATTCGGATGGGGCAGTCTTTGATGCCCAGCTTCATGGCGTCGGTAAAGGACAGCTCCACCTGGGTATAGGGCCGGGCAGGGCCGAGGATGCGCACCTTGTCGATCTGACCCTTGGGCCCTACCAGCGTCAGCTGCTCCTTGGAGGCATACTGGCCGGGCTGGACGATGGGCTTCAGGGGATCGAGCTGGTAGCCTGGGCCAAACAGCGTCTCAATGTCCCGGGCCGTCAGGTGGACGTGCCGGGCGGAAATACCCACCGGCACGAACTTGCTGCCCTGTCGGGCCAGCTCGGTCAGAACACAGTGGCGGATGGCCGTTTCGTCAAGTGCCAATCATGGATCACCAACTTTCTTTCCACACTGCTCCGGCTCAGCGCCGGGGCATGGCTTTCTGGGATATGCTTTTTATCGCTTAATGGAAGTTCTGGTTGGCCAGAACCTTCCGAACGATCTCAACGACCTGCTGCACCTCATCCTGCTGGGTGGGGGCGGAACAGGCGCTCTGCTGAGCCATCTGAGCGGCCGCGGAGGGAGAGCCGCAGCTCTCGCAGGCGGGCACGCCGTCGGCGTTGCAGTTGCGGCACAGGGGACGGCCGCCGGTCATGATGCCGCTGTTGGTGCGGCGCTGGATCAGACGGTCCACCTGGTCGCAGGTCAGCTCGTTGGCCTGACCGAGCAGACCGTGGGTATACATGCTGACCAGAGCGTAATACTCAATGGACTCCATGCGCATCCACGCCTCCATGACGTCCTTGCCCCAGGCCAGCGCACCATGGTTGGCCAGCAGGCAGCCGTTGTGGGTGGTGACATAAGGGGCGATGGAGTTGGGCACCTCCTCGGTGCCGGGCATGGCATAGGGGGCGATTGGGATCTCGCCGATGCCCATGACCGCCTCAGTCAGAATGGCGTGGTTCAGGGGCAGGCCGGCGATGGCGTAGCTGGTGGCGGCTGGCGGATGGGCGTGCACCACGGCGTTCATCTTCGGGTTTTCCTTATAGACGCGCAGGTGCATCTTCACCTCGCTGGAGGGCTTCAGGTTGCCCTTCAGCACGTTGCCGTCCAGGTCCATCAGCACCAGCATATCATCGGTCATGTAACCCTTGGACACACCGGTGGGGGTGCACCAGATGGTGTCCTCGCTGACCTTGCAGCTGATGTTGCCGTCGTTGGCTGCCACGAAGTTCTTCATGTACATCCGGCGTCCGACTTCCAGAATGGCCTGTTTTGCCTCGTAATCGCTGGGGAAATCGCCATTTCTGTAATTCATGCAATCAACCTCTTTCCTTAGTGAACTTCCTTAGTGAACCATCTATTCTCATTTACTCAGCATCTCAATGAATTTTTCGCAGTTGCCGATCAGATCCGGCGTGACGGTGAACAGCCCGCCGCCCATGAGCAGGCAGACGTCATTCCCGTAGAACTCCTTCATGAGAGGCACCTTCTCGAAGGTCATGCCGCCGGCGGGGCTGGGAAAGATCGGCTTCATGTCGCCGACCTTCTCGGTGCACAGCTCCATAATGGAACGGCACTGAGCCTGAGACAGGGAGAAGCGTCCGCCGAAGTTGGGGAACACGGTGATGTCCGCGCCGCAGAGACGGGGCAGCTGACCGAGCACGCAGCCGCAGTCAAAGCCTCCGCTGCCCTTGTCCAGCAGGCATCCGGCCATGGCGGGGTGAGCCACCACCGGAAGAACTGTATTCCGCGCAGCGTACTGCATGGTGTCGTAGCCCACAAGGCCCGGAGCCAGCATGATGCCGCCGGCGCCGCAGTCCTCGGCGTAACGGATGCGATCCATGATCGCATCGCACCGGCCGCTCAGGTTGGGAACGTAGGCGGTGTGGTGGCCGCTCTCCTCATTGCCCTGCCGGACAGCCTCGCAGACCGCCTTGACCCGATCCTTGTAATCGGAGAAGGTCTGATTCATCAGGCCGTGGTCGTCCTTGATGAGATCCACTCCGCCCTTGGCGCAGTGATAGGCCTCATCGGCCAGCGCCACGGTGGGCAGACCCATGGGCTTCAGCGCGGTGAACGCCAGCGGGCGGTCATAGGCGCCCAGCCGCTCCCGCAGTCCGGCCACGCCGAATTTCGGGCCGGGGAACCACTCCAGCAGCTCCTCGGACAGGTTGATCCGCTCCACGGTGATGCCGGGCAGCAGGCTGCTGTTGCCGAACACCACGTTGAAGAACTGAGCAAACTCTTCTGTGGCAGACTGATCCGAATAGCTGATGAGAGCCCGATAGCCGCCCTCACAGGCCTCGAACTGCTCCAGACGGCCGATGATGTCGGAGTGGATGGCATCGCACTCGGCGGGAAATTCCACCGTCTGCTCCACGCAGATGCTCTTGGCCATCTCCAGCGCAGTCTGCTCGTCGGCGGCGATGCGGTAAGAGACAGAGAAGCGGCCCTTCAGCTGGGCGAGAAGTGTTTCATCAGAGTAGCCCTTGAATTTCATAGTTCTGTACACCTCCTATGGAAGTTTGTCCATGTAATTATTGCCTTTTCCTGTTGGTTGTGCTATGCTGAATCCAACAAAATGCCACAAAATAAGAAAGGGGAGAATATCAATGCTTGCGATTGCACGGAGAAACGCGATCAAAGAGCAGCTGCAGGAGCACAAAAGCGTGACCATCACTGACCTCGCCGCGCGGCTCAACGTGACAAAGGAGACCATCCGCCGTGACCTGCGGGCCATGGAGGAGGACGGTGAACTGATTCGGACGCATGGAGGCGCCTACATCCTGGAGGGTGTGCAAAACGATATAGACATTTCCACGCGGCAGATTCTGAAAACGGCGGAAAAGCAGCAGATCGCCCAGAAGTGCGACGCGCTGATCCAACCCGGGGACTTCATCTTTCTGGACGGCTCCACCACAGCGTGGTTCATCGCCCGGAAGATCGCTGACCGGAAGCTGACGGTGGTCACCAACTCGCTGGAGATTGCCAACATCCTGTCCACGTCCAAGACGGTGCACCTGGTGCTCATTGGCGGAGAATTCCACAGCTCCTCCAAGAGCTTCGGCGGGGACGGCGCGGTGCGCAACCTTCAGCAGTACTTTCTGGACAAGGCCTTCATCTCCTGCCGCAGCGTGAGCATGGAGTTCGGCATCACCGACACCAACGACAACGACGCCGTGCTGCACCGCATCGCGCTGGATCACGCCAAGCTCAAATACCTGGTGGTAGACCACTCCAAGCTGAACAGCGCCTCCTTCTCCAGCGTCTGCGGACTCAAGGAGCTGGACGGCATCATTATGGATACGGACTTTTCGCCGGAGTGGAAGGACTGCCTGAACCGCAATCAGGTGCTCATTTATTGAAGTCTTAAAAGAAACCAGTTCGCGTGGGGCGGATCATCGGATCCGCCCCACGTTCTGTTTTCCGCGCTTTAAGTGGGGAAAAAATTACTTCTTGTCGACGAACTTCTCGACGGGCTTGATGCCCATCTTCTCGAAGGCGGACTTGAAGGAACCGGTCTCATCGGGATAGGCGATGCCCTTCTCGGTGATGATGCCGGTGACAAAGTTGTGGTCGGTCACGTCGAAGGCCGGGTTGACCACGCCGACGCCCTCGGGAGCCATGCGCTTCTCATACCACATCTCGGTGACTTCCTCGGGCTTGCGCTGCTCGATATGGATCTCGTCGCCGGACTCCATGGTCATGTCGATGGTGGAGGAGGGAGCGCAGCAGTAGAAGGGCACGCCGTAGTGCTTGGCGATGATAGCCACGCCGCTGGTACCGATCTTGTTGGCAAAGTCGCCGTTGGCAGCCACGCGGTCGCAGCCCACGAAGATAATGCCGATCTTGCCGCTCTTCATGGTGTAGGACGCCATATTGTCGCACTGGACATAGGTGTCGATACCGGCAGCCTGCATCTCATAGGCGCTCAGACGGGCGCCCTGCAGCAGAGGACGGGTCTCGTCGCAGTAGACGTGCAGGTCCTTCTTGCCGTCCCAGCCGTGCTCCAGCGCGATGTACATGGGGGCCAGAGCGGTGCCGTACTTGGCAGTGGCCAGAGTGCCGGCGTTGCAGTGGGTCATGATGCCCACGCCCTTGCCCAGCTTCTCCAGCAGCTCGAAGCCATAGGCGCCGATGTTGCGGCTGATCTGAATGTCCTCCTCGCGGATGGCGTTGGCCTCGTCCATCAGGCGAACCTTCATCTCGGCGACGGTCTTGCCGTCCTTCTCTGCCATCAGCACGCCGTGCATCCGGTTGAGCGCCCAGCTCAGGTTGACTGCGGTGGGACGGGAAGAGTTGATGTACTCCATCATCTTGGTGCACTTTTCAACAAACTCGTCCATGTCCTCGGTGTCGATCTGATTGGCCAGCACATAGTAGGCATAGCCGCCGGCCACGCCGATAGCGGGCGCGCCGCGCACGCGCAGGGCGTAAATGGCTTCCCAGATGTCCTCGGCCTTGTCCAGCGTGAGGTACTTGCACTCGTTGGGCAGCAGGGTCTGATCCAGAATGATCACATGCTTCTTGTCTTCCGCCAGCAGCACGGTGTCCAGATTCAGTGCGTTTTCCATGATTTTATCTCCTTTTCAGGTGAAATTTAAAATTACTGAGCGTCAACAGCCTTGATGGCGTCCTTCAGAGTGTTCAGGAAGCAATTGCCGCAGCGTTTTTCGGCGCGGTTCTTGATAAAGTCGATACCGGCAGTGATGCAGATCTTCTCGGCACGGGCGCGCTTGGCCTCGTCGGCGATGGTGGTGATGTCCTTCACGTTGGCCATGCCCACGATGCGGCGGATCATCTCCAGACCGGTGACGGCGCTGGTGTCGGCCAGAATGGTGCCGAGGTAATACTCCTCATAGGCCTTGTTCTTGCACATGGTATCGGTGACGTGCTCCTCATAGTAAGCCTTCATCTTATCCATGGTCATGTTGACGACATCGACGATGGTCTGCTCGACCCACTCGGCGAACTTGGTGTCGCCGGCGGCGTCGCCGTTGGCCCAGGCGAAGATCAGGTTGGCGATGACGTTGCCGATATCATAGCCCATGGGGCCGTAGAAGCAGAACTCGGGGTCGAACACCTTGGTGGACACATCGTTGATGAAGATGGAGCCGGTGTGCAGGTCGCCGTGGATCAGACTCTGGGCACGGGTCATGAAGTCCATCTTCAGCTTGGCAACCTCGCAGTGCAGCTCCTCGTCGCCGTACAGCTTCTCCTTGACGAACTCAGCGTTGGGGGCAAACACATTGTTGCGGCCCTGCTCGTCGTTGTAGGGTTCGGTGTAGACCAGGCGCTCGGTGATGTCGCACAGCTCGGGGCTGATGAACTTGCGCTGCAGGTCCTTCTTCTTCTGGTGATCCATGACCACGTCGGTGGTGCCCATCAGCACCTGGGCCATGAAGGTGGAGATCTGGTCAGCGAACTTCGGGAAGGTCTTGTGCTCCAGCATGGCGGTGCGCATGATCTCGTGGTCGCTCAGATCCTGCATGCCGCAGGCGCTCATCACGGTGTCATAGAAATAGATCTCAGGCACATAGCCGGGAGCCAGCTTGCCCTGCAGGATCAGGATCTCGGACTCGATGCGGTTGCGGTCGGTGTCCAGCTTCATGTCCGCGGAAATACGGGTGACGGTACCGGCCTGCTTGATGATGACGCTGTGACCCTTCTCGTCCTTGACCTTAAAAATGTAGTTCAGGTTGCCGTCACCGATCTCCTTGCAGGACATGGTGGCCTCGTCCCAGTCCATCTGGGGCACCTTGACCTTGGCGTACTCAATGGCGTCTTCTGTCTTCATCAGAAAATAAGTATCGAACTTTGACATGGCTTTATTCCTCCGTAAGTCATAAGATTTGCTGCCTGAATCATATGTATAAGCGGAAGGGCAGCGTCCGCTGATCTACTATGCTCATTGTACTCTGAAAGGGGCAAACTGTCAACGATAAAACGGACACAAAACAACATTTCCAACAAAAGCGGACATCCGTTCCGTTTTGTGTCTTTTCGTCCGCTCATTCTCCCATACCGGCTGTACCAACCGAAATCACGTTACTTTCAACAAGTTCGGTTCGGAAAGTCAAAAAAGACGGGGTGCTGTGAAACGGACATTTCACAACACCCCGTTGCAGGAGATGGAATGGGTTCGTCAGTCAGCCGGACGGGTGGCCGGCGTGAAGCCGAACAACTGGAAAGAGGGGAAAATCAGTCCTCCTTGGAGGTGGCGTAAGCGGCGACCAGAGCCATGCAGAGGACGAGGCCCTTGACGAAGGGCAGGATGTAGTAGACGACGCCGCACATGGTCAGGCCGATTTCCAGCGTGGAGATCAGCAGGGCGCCGATGGCAGTGCCGAGGGCGTTGGGACGCTCAGCGCCGCCGATGGAACGACCGACGAACACGGCGGCCAGGGAGCTCATCAGATAGCTGTCGGAGCCGTTGATCTGAGCCGCAGAGTTACGGGAGCAGACCACGATACCACCGATGGCGATGAAGATGGCGGCGAACATACCGGCCATGAAACGCATCTTCTTGACGTTGATACCGGACAGCTTAGCGGCGGTCTTGTTGCCGCCCATGGCGTACAGATAGCGGCCATACTTGGTGCGCTCCAGCAGCACCCAGCAGAAGACGACGCAGATGCCCATGATGATGTAGATCCAGGGAGCCTTACCGATGGCCTGAGTGGCGGCGCTCCAGCCGGTGCCCAGAGGGGCGTTGCTGCCGCCGTGCATGGCGGCGAACCACTTGGGGGCGGTCAGGCCGGCGGAAACGGCGGAACCGCCGGTGTAAGCAAGGCCGAGGCCCTGATGGACGAACTGAAGGGCGCAGGTGCAGAGCATGTCAGGCACCTTGCAGACCAGGATCAGGAACATGGTCAGCAGGTACATGACCATGGCGAAGATGATGGTGATGATGATGGACAGCCACAGGGGGAAGTTGAACCACAGGCACATGGATGCGAACACATATGCGCTGAAGGTACCCAGAGTGGCGGCGGACATATCGAATCCGTCAGGGGCCATGGACACCGTGGCGGCCATTGCGAAGATGGTCACGATGGACATGGAGGACAGGATGTTGACCAGGGTAGCGGGTGAGAAGAACGCCTTACCGCGGATCGCGGTGAAAATAACCACTGCCAGCACCAGAACGATCACAGCTGCCCAGTTCAGGAGCAGGTGACCGGCCTTTTTCAGGCCAGATGAACTTTTAACCATTATTTTTTCCTCCCATGAATGGAATACCGGACGGATCCGGGATCAGCCAGCGGCGTAGGCGGTGGTGGCGCCGGTGGCGTAGTGCATGATCTCGTCCTCGCTGGTCTTGGCAGTCTCCAGCTCAGCCGTGATCTGGCCGTCGAACATGACATACATACGGTCGGTAATGCTCAGCAGCTCAGAGTTTTCGCAGGTGGCGTAGATGACGCAGTGACCCTGCTTGGCGATCTCGTTGATCAGGTGGAAGATCTCCTGCTTGGCGCCCACGTCGACGCCCTTGGTGGGCTCGTCGAAGATGTAAACGTCGGCATCGGCATTCAGCCACTTGGCCACAACGACCTTCTGCTGGTTGCCGCCGGACAGGTTGGCCACCTTCTGGCGGACGGAGGGCGTCTTGATGCTCAGGCTCTTGACATACTCCTCAGCCACCTTGGCGGTTTTGCGGTCATCCACGAAGCTCGCATGACAGTACTTGCCGAGGCAGGCGGCGGACACGTTGAAGGTGACGGTCTCAGCGACCAGAACGCCCTCCTTGCGCCGCTCCTCGGGCACCAGAGACAGACCGGCCTTGACGGCATCGGAGGGGTTCTTGAACTTGAGCTCCTTGCCGTCCAGCGTGATGGTGCCGCTGGATTTCTTGTAGTCGCCGAACAGCGTCTTGCACAGCTCGGTCTTGCCGCCGCCGACCAGACCGGCCAGACCGACGATCTCGCCCTTGCGGACGTAGAGGGAGACATCCTTGACCCGGCCCTCACGCTCGGTGAGGTGCTCGACCACGAAGGACTTCTCGCCAATATCACAGACTTCCTTGGGGAAGGATTCATCGAAGGAACGTCCCAGCATCTTATCCACGATCTCCTTGGAGGTCGTCTCGGAGGTGATGGGGGTAGTATCCACGATCTCACCGTTGCGCATGACCGTGTAGGAGTCGCAGATCTGCAAAACCTCCCGGATGCGGTGGGTGATAAAGATGATCGCGATGTTTTCAGTCTCACGCAGGTGACGCACCACGCGGAACAGCTCTGCCGTCTCGGTGTCGGACAGAGGAGCGGTGGGCTCGTCCAGAATGAGGAAATTGCAGGTGTTCTGGATCGCGCGGGCGATCAGCACCATCTGCTTTTCTGCCAGAGACAGGCTGCTGCAGGGGCGGCGGACATCGATGTTGACGTTCAGCCGAGCCAGCACCTCTCTGGCGTCTTTGCGGATCTTACCATAATTCATGAAGAGCTTGCCCTTCATGTTCATGACCGTTTCGTTGAACATAACGTTCTCAGCCACGGAAAGGCTGGGGATCAGCGCCATGTCAACTTCCTGATAAACGATCTGAATGCCCAGCTTTTTCGCTGCGGCAGGGGTACGAACTTCGACAACGTTACCGTTGTAAAGCACGTCTCCGGTGTAACCGGGGTTTGAGCCGGCCAAAACCTTCATCAGAGTGGATTTACCAGCACCGTTTGCGCCCATCACAGCATGGATCATACCGGTGCTGATCTCGAAATCGCAGTCTGACAGAGCTTTGACGCCGGGAAATTCAATGGAAACTTTTTTTGTTCCAAGCGTGATTTTGTCCATAGGTTCCCTCTTTTCAGTCTTTCATCCCAGCCTCCTTTAATAGAAACCGGTAATGGAAGGTTCGGGGCGCCGGAGCAAATACTCCGACGCCCCGTTTCGCTTAAGAATGATTCAGATGCAGTTGATTGCAATTAGTGACCGAGCAGCTCGACCATCCAGTCGCAGGTGGGCATCCAAGAAGTGTCGGTGTAGGAAGCATCGGCAACGTCCTGCAGGTTCTCGACGGTGATGCCGGACTTGCTCATGACCTGCTCCTGAGTGACGATGGTGGAGGGGATCTCCATCCAAGCGCCGATCTCCTTGTCGTAGCAGGAGGAAGCCTCGATGGCATCATACTGACCGGCCATCTCCAGAGCCAGGACACGGCAGGCGAACTCGCCGTTGGAAGCCCAGTTGGTGGTGGCGCAGGCCTTCCAGTTCTTGCCCTCGGCCATGAACTGAATGTCCTCGTTGCAGATGTCGACGGACACCATGGGGATCTCGGAGTTGGCTTCCTTCAGAGCCTGATAGACGCCCTGAGCGTAAGCATCGTAGCAGCACCAGATACCATCGATATCAGCGGTGTCGTTGTACTTCTGCAGGGTGGCGGCGGTCACGTCGCGCATGCTGGAGGTGGCGTTCTGGTCGTCGGTGGGAGCGATACGCTCGACGTTGACGATCTTACCAGCATCCAGATACTCCTGATAGCCGACCTGACGGCGATCGAAGGGGCTGTTGTAGCCAGCGCCCTGCTGGACCTGCAGGATGCGGACAGCCTCACCGGCGTCGACCTTATCCTTGTTCAGCTTCAGCAGCTCTTCAACCAGAGAACGGGCGAAGCCGGCGTCCTGCTGGAAGAACTGGGTAACACCGTCGATCTTCTGGACCTCACCGTTGGCATCCTTGAAGGGGGTGTCGAAGGTGGCGATCTTCAGATCGGGATGCTGCTCGAGGATGCCCTTCAGGAAGTCCCAAGCATACTCCTGGCCGCCGTGAGAGACCATCAGGCCGTCATAGCCGCCGTCGGCGCAGGTCTGAACCTGGGTCTTCCAGGTATCAGCGTTATCGGAGCAGAAGAAGGTGTCGGCCTTCATGCCCAGCTTCTCGGCAGTAGCCTGGAAGGAGTCGGACCACATCTGGAAGATGGTGGCGGAGCTCATCAGCATGATGTAAGCGATCTTCTTGCCGGCCACAGGGGACTCGGCATTGTCACCGCCGGTGGGAGCGGCAGACTTGTCGCCGCTAGCAGCAGCGGAAGCGGCAGGAGCGCTGGAACCGCCTTTGCTGGCAGCAGGGGTGGATGCGTTGCCGCCGCCGCAGGCCGCGAGAGCGAACACCATAGCGAGAGCAAGCAACAGAGCAGTAAGCTTTTTCATGATTTTCCTCCTATATAGATATTTTGACCAAAGCCGTTTTGGCTTCGATACCGTCAATTTAGCACAAATTTATAGCTTTGTAAATGTTTCGTTGTTGTCTTTTGCCCGCCTTTTTGCTTTTTCGGCGCTTCTCACAAAGACCAGCGCTTTTTTTCGTTAAATTGACGAAGCAAATTCATGTTGACAAAAAATTCGTTTGTAAATTACCCCAAAAGCCGCAATAATCAGGGGTTTTCAGTTGAGTCAGCAAATTTTTCAAACCTGTGCATTCCAACGATTCCAAAGACTTACGACACGGGCTTTTTTGTGAAAACAGGGGCTTTCCAATCGGTCAGTTCCTGTTTATTTAAGCAGCTTTTTGTTTTATGCCCGTTTCTGTCCGTTTTCCAGGCGGTGCCCTCTTACAGGCAGCCCTTCTGCAAAATGGTGCAGGCATAGAACGCAGTCTCGGTGGTGGCGACAACGGCATAGGCGTTCTTGGCCATGGTGTAGAACTTGCCCCGGGGGATCATGGCACAGGCGTCGGCGCCCCGCTCATCATGCTTGGCGACGATGGCCTTGAACTCATCCCACACCGGGCACTCCAGATCGGCGTGGCGGGCGTCCTTGTCCATGATGAGCACCGGATCGTCCACAAACTCGTCCAGCGGCATCAGGGTCAGGATGGCGTCCATCAGGTCGGTGGCCTTCACGCCGTCGCAGCGGACGAGGATGCTGTCCTTGGCCATGGAGGCGGCGGCAAAGTTGGCATCGCCGATGACCAGCGTGTCGCCGTGACCCATCTCGGCCAGCACCTTCAGCAGTTCGGGGGACAGTACAGGGGGAATTCCTTTCAGCATAACAGATACACACCTTTCTTTTTCTCTTGCGGTCAGTTCTGGGCTATTTGCCCGATTTATGCCTTGAGTGTACTCCTCCTTTTGTGAAAATTCAAGAGAGAATGTGTCGACCCCCTGTCCGAAATGTGCTATATTGGGTTGGTACATTACTATGATAAGGAGGCGTCGCCCATGCAGAGCAGGCAGGCCCAGCTGGTGCGGGCATCAGAACTCTATTACGAGCGGGGGCTGAGCCAGCAGAAAATTGCGGACATTCTGGGAGTGTCCCGCCCCACCGTGTCCCGGCTGCTGGAAGAGGCCCGGAAGAGCGGCGTGGTGGAGATCGTCGTCCACGCCCCACTGAAGCAGAACTATGAACTCTCCGAGCGTCTGCGCCGGGAGCTGGGGCTGAAGGACGCGGTGGTCATCCGGGGCGAGGCCAGCCCCGACCGCTCCCCTGCCCTGCGCCGGTGCGCCCAGGCGGCGGGTCAGCTCTTTCTCTCTCTGCTGGAGAGCGGCATGACCGTCGGGCTGTCCTGGGGCCGGGTGCTGAGGCAGTTCTGCGACACCCTGCCCCAGCAGAAGCATACCTTTAATGTAAATGTGGTCCAGACCATCGGCTGCCTCGGCACAGGCAATCCCCATCTGGACGGGCTGGAGCTGACGCTGGCGCTGGCAAAGAAGCTGAACGGCACCTTTTATAATGTCTATGCGCCGGTCTATGTGGACAGCGCCCTCGTGCAGTCCTACCTGCTGCGGGAGCCCTCGGTGGAGCTGGCCATCCGACAGGCCGGGCAGGCGGACATCATCCTCACCGGCATCGGCTCCCTCACCGACAACGAGGGTTCTCTGTGCCGGGCAGGCTATTTCAGCCCTGAAGAGCGGCGCGCCCTCGTCGAAGCCGGAGCGGCGGCCGTCATACAGGGCCGCCTGCTGGACAGGAACGGCCGGGAGCTGGCCATTCCCGGCCGCTATGTGGTGGGCGCGTCACTGGAGGAGCTGCATCAAGTCCCGTGGCGCATCGGCATCAATGCCGGTCAGGACCGCGCCGTGGAGACGCTGGCCAGCGTGCGCAGCGGCTGCGTCAACCTGCTGGTGGTGGACGAGCCGCTGGCGCTGGAGGTGCTGAGGCTGAACAATTCCACTGGCCGATGAACAAATGTAAAAAGAAAGCGTATCAAATTCTCCGTCTGAATTGACTTCCCACCCCGGTCATGAAACAATGGAGCCGTCAAAAACATATGACGAGAGGAGTGCTTTGTATGTCCGAAAAGACCTATACCAAAGCGGAGACCCAGACCATCGCCAACCAGATCCGCAAGCAGATCCTTGGCATCGCACTGAAGACCGGTGGATGCTATCTGGCGCAGGCCTGCTCTTCCGCAGAGATCATCTCCAGCCTTTACACTCAGATCCTGAATCTGGGCCCCTCCGTGGGCGAATGGGACGCCATCCCCTTCCCCGGCGTGCCCGGCCCGGACAACATGGACTATCAGCGCGGCAGCGCCTATCACGGTCTGCCCGCCCCGGACAAGGACCGTTTCTTTGTCTCCTGCTGCCACTATGCCTCCGTGATCTACTGTGCGCTGGCCGCCGTGGGCCGCATCAGCCCCAAGGCGCTGGAGAAGTTCAACGTGGACGGCTGGAACATGGAGATGATCGGCGCAGAGCACTCTCCCGGCTTTGAAAACACCGCCGGTTCTCTGGGCCAGACCGTGTCCATCGCCGCCGGCACCGCCCACGCCCGCAAGATGAAGGGCGAGACCGGCAAGGTCTACTGCCTGATGGGCGACGGCGAGCTGCAGGAGGGCCAGACCTGGGAGTGCGTGCAGACCGCCGGCTACTACAAGCTGGACAACTTCGTCATGGTCATCGATGCCAACGGCCAGCAGGTCGAGGGCGCCATCGAGGATCAGATGACCGAGGAGCCGCTGGCGGCCCGCTTTGAGTCCTTCGGCGCCACCTGCGTCACCTGCGACGGCCACGACATTGACGACATTATCCGCGCCTGCGCCACCGAACACCCCGGCCGTCCGCTGGCTGTGATCTGCCGCACCCGCGGCACCACCGGCATTCCGCCGCTGGAGAAAAAGTGGCCCTTCCTGCACTTTGTCCGCATCCCCGAGGCCGACCGGGCAGAGTACCAGAAGATCTACGACGAGCTGTGAGGAGGAACGGAGCATGAAAATCGAACTGAACACTCATGAGCGCTGCATGATCGACTTTGCCGCCCAGCACCCCGAGGTGCTGGTGCTCTCCGCCGATCTGGGTTCTTCCTGCGAGATCAAGAAGTTCCGCGCCACCTATCCCGACCGCTACCTGACCATGGGCATTGCCGAGCAGAATATGTGCTCCTGGGCGGCCGGTCTGGCCCGGGAAGGCTATCGTCCCTTCCTGCACACCTTCTCCGTGTTCCTGTACCGCCGCATTCTGGATCAGCTGGAGATGAGCGTGGCTTACCCTAACCTGCCGGTGGTCTTTGTGGGCTTTGTCCCCGGCATCACCACCCCCGGCGGCGTGACCCACCAGTCCATCAACGATGTGGGCGTGCTGCGCACCGTGCCCAACATGGCGATCTTCGACATCGGCGACGCCACCGAAATTGAGGGCGTGCTCAAGCTGGCCTATGACTACAACGGCCCCGTCTTTATCCGCATGCTCCGCAAGGAGGTGCCCCGCCTGTTCCCCGCCAATGAGCCCATGCAGTTCAACCGCGCCCGGGTGCTGAGCGAGGGCGACGATGTGCTCATCCTCTCCTCCAGCATCTGCACCGAGGAGGCCATGCGCGCCACCGCCGCACTGAAGGATCGGGGCGTGTCCGTCCAGCATATGCATGTCTCCACTCTGAAGCCCTTCACCGACCCCACCATCGTGGAGGCTCTGAAGAAGGTCAAGTACGGCGTGGTCACCATCGAGAACCAGTACAACATCGGCGGCCTGAGCAGCGCCGTGTCCGAGCTCATCGCCGAAAACGGCATCAACAAGCGGCTGGTGAAGATCGGTCTGCCCGGCTATCCCCACGGCGCCAGCAAGATGTACCTCATGAAGAAGTACGGCATCGACGCCATGCATCTGGTGCAGGCCGTCGAGGACCTGACCGGCCGGAATCTGCACCTCACCGAGCAGGATCTGGCCGAGGAGCGGTTCGTGGACTTCCTCGAAGTGTAAAAGATTTTTCCGAAAAAACGGCGCATACAGGCTTGCCCTGTATGCGCCGTCTGCGTTAAAATAGGGGTATCTGAAACCGTCAAGCGAAGGTCGCTTTCATTACGAACAACGGGAGGAACAAACGCATGAAAATCGTCAACCTGGGCTCTCTGAATCTGGATCATGTCTATCAGGTGGACCGCTTCCTGCTCCCCGGCGAGACAAAGGCCTCCAAGAGCCTGACCGACAATGCCGGCGGCAAGGGTCTCAACCAGTCCATCGCCGCCGTGCGCACCGGGGCGGAGGTCTACCACGCCGGTTATTTCGGAGCCAACTCCGATATGCTGCGCAAGGTGCTGGTAGATTCCGGCGTCCACACCGAGTGGATGGAGGATCATCTGGACATTCCCTGCGGCCACACCGTTATTCAGGTGGACGACGCAGGGCAGAACTGCATTCTGCTCTTCGGCGGCACCAACGTGTGCCTGACGGAGGAATACATCGACCGTGTACTGGATCAGTGCGGGCCGGACGATATCCTCCTGCTCCAGAACGAGACAAATCTGGTGCCCTATATCATCGAGCAGGCCGCCAAGCGGGGCATTCCCGCCGCCATGAACGCCGCCCCCATGGACGAGGGCGTCAAGGATTATCCCATCGGCAGACTGCGCTATCTGATCGTCAACGAGATCGAGGGCGCGGCGCTGGCCGGAGGCAACAGCTTTGAGGAGACTATGGACAACCTGATCGCCGCCTATCCGGGCGTCGGCATCCTGCTGACTCTGGGCAGCGCGGGCGCCTGGTTCCACGACGGAGACCGGGACATCCGCATGGGCTGCTGCAAGGTGGAAAAGGTGGTGGACACCACCGCCGCAGGCGACACCTTCCTTGGCTATTTCCTCGCCGGTATGCTGGACAAGCTGGATCCCGCCGAAGCGCTGAAGCGGGCAACCTTTGCCAGCGCCCTGACCATCCAGTCCCCCGGCGCGGCAGACTCCATCCCCACCGTGGATCAGGTGGAGGCCGCCATGGCCTCCGGCAAGCTGGGCACACCGGAGATCCAGGACAATAAACAGTAAAAAATGGGCATCCGAATGGATGCCCATTTTTCCGCATTCTCACAGGCTCTTTCGCCCGGCGGGTGGGAGAGCCTGTTTCACAGAATTCCGCCCACCGCAGTTGGCGGAACAAATTG
>OGCO01002613.1_pt1 | contig 23175 bp, 17 predicted proteins | sample 1570171 | NCBI WGS metagenome assembly OGCO01 (sample SAMEA4370583, study PRJEB24528) | human gut metagenome
CTTCACGGTCTTGACGGTGAAGGGGGCGTACTCCGTCTCATGGACCACAGCATCCACGTCCTCCGCCGACTTCAGCTCCGCCTTCTTGCCGTCCTTCCCGTGGTAGCGGGCGGCGAAGGGGAGCTTTTTCGCGTCGTCGCCGCACAGGTTGGCATCCAAGGTCCAGTACTCCTCAGGTTTGAACTCCTCGATCTCCCGGTCCCGGTCGTCCACCATGCGGGTGGCCACGGACTGGACCCGCCCGGCGGAGAGCCCCCGGCGGATCTTTTTCCACAGAAGCGGGCTGAGCTGATAACCGACGATCCGGTCCAGCAGCCGCCGCGCCTGCTGCGCGTCCACCAGCCGCTGGTCGATCTCCCGGGGATCCGCGATGGACTGGCGGACGACCTTCTGCGTGATCTCGTTAAAGGTCACGCGGCAGCTTTTGTCATCCGGCAGCTGCAGCAGCTGCTTCAGGTGCCAGGAGATGGCCTCTCCCTCCCGGTCCGGGTCGGTGGCAAGGTAGACCATCTCCGCACTCTTGGCGGACTTCTTCAGGTCGGCGATGATGTCCTCCTTGCCCTTGATGGGCTTGTAGACCGGCTCAAAGTCGTGCTCCAGGTCCACGCCCAGGGTGCTCTTGGGCAGGTCCCGCAGATGGCCCATGCAGGCCTTCACCTCAAACTCCTTGCCCAGGTATTTTCCGATGGTTTTGGCCTTCGCGGGAGACTCCACGATGACCAGGCTGTGTTTTGCCATAGTTACCTCCAAGCGCCCAGGATCGGGCGCGTGTTTATTCCGTCAAATTCACCGCGCGGGCGTACCGCTTCCCGCTGTGCTGTGTCACCAGATGCTCGATCTCCAGCACGGTCAGGGCCGACAGCACCCGCCGAGTGGGGATGCCCGTCAGCTCGATCAGGTCGTCTGCCAGCATGGGCTCCTCCGTCAGCGTCCGGAGCAGGCAGATCTGGTCGTCGGTCAGACTCAGATTATTGTGGGACAGGCTCACCGACGGAGCCACCGGCTTGGGCTCCGTCTTCTGTCGGGCCTGATAGCCCAGCACAGGGGGCGCGTCCTGCGTCCCCTCCCGGCGCAGCTTGTCCGGGAACCGGGCCTCGTATTCCCGCAGGATGTCCCAGGCGTCGGACGCCAGCCCGGCGCCGTCGCGGATCAGGCGGTTGCAGCCCACGCTGGCCGGAGCATCAATGGGTCCGGGGACAGCGAACACGTCCCGCCCCTGCTCCAGGGCGGTGCCCGCCGTGATGAGCGCCCGCAGCATGAACAACCAGCGCGATCGGCGCTTCACCATCCTCCTGACGCCCTTCATGAGCTGCTCTGCCAAGATCCCCATCTACGGCGTGTTTTCCGCCGCCTTTTTCCCGAATCATGCCGCCCTGGTGATGATCGGGCTGTACATCCTGGGTATCCTGGTGGGCATCGTGGCGGCCAAGGTGCTGGGCACCACAGTCTACAAGGGCAACCCCGTGCCCTTCGTCATGGAGCTGCCCGCTTACCATGTGCCTGCCTGGGGCAACGTGTTCCGTGCCACCTGGGAGCGCGGCTGGTCCTTCATCAAGCGTGCCGGTTCCGTCATTCTGCTGGCGACCGTCGTGCTGTGGTTCCTGCAGGGCTTCGGCTTCGAGAACGGTGCCTTCGGCATGGTCGAGGATCAGGACAACTCCGTCCTGGCAGCCATCGCCACCAAGATCGCATGGATCTTTGCTCCTCTGGGCTTCGGCAACTGGCGTGCAACCGTTGCTTCCGTGTCTGGCCTGATCGCCAAGGAGAACGTGGTTGGTACCTTTGGTGTCCTGTATCACTTCGGCGGCGAGCTGTCTGAGAACGGCGACGAGATCTGGGCCGCTGTGGCACAGGATTACACCGCGCTGTCTGCTTACGCCTTCATGATCTTCAACCTGCTGTGCGCTCCCTGCTTTGCTGCTATGGGTGCCATCAAGCGCGAGATGAACAACGGCAAGTGGACCGCCATCGCCATTGGTTATATGTGCGCTCTGGCTTACTGCGCCGCTCTGGTGGTGTACCAGCTGGGCGGCCTGATCACCGGTGAGATTGGCTTCAACTTCTTCACCATCGTGGCTGCTGTTGTTCTGGTGGCCTTCATCTACCTGATGGTGCGTCCCAACAAGTACGCGGGCAACAACGAAGTCAAGATCGACGTGACCAAGATCTGATCGAACCGCATGACATTGTGAAAGGGTGTGTTTTGTATGATGGAATTCCTCGCTGCAAATTTTAATCTGCCCACGATCATTGTGGCAGTCATCGTGTTTGGCGGTGTGGGCTGGATCACATGGCACTCCCACAAGCATGGCGGCGGCTGCAGTGGGTGCAGCGGCTGCGGCGAAGGCGGCTGCAATGGCAGCTGCAGCGGTTGCAGCGGCTGTCACTGAGCATTGAAATGATCCGCAAAGGGCGCGGGCTGGAAGTTTCGGCTCGCGCCCTTTTTTTAAAAGAAAAAAGTTAGCCTTGAGTAACATCAAAACGAAAGAGAGTGATCGGGATGGAACTTACGTCGGCGCATCTGCGCTATCTGCTGGCGATCTACGAAGTCTCACAGACCCATCTGGATATCAGCTCCCGCAGCATTGCCGAAAAGCTTGGCGTGACCAAGCCCTCGGTGGTGCGTATCATGAATCTGCTCATGGAGCGCGGCATGATCGTAAAGGAGCACTACGGCAAGATCTATATGACCGACCGGGGCATCTGGGTGGCCAAACAGGTGCATGCGGAGATGGAAAGCATTCTGGAGCATTTTCCGCCGGTGAGCCAACCCCTGACCGAGGAGGAAAAGACTGCTGCGGCTCTGGCCATGACCAGCGCCCTGCCGGACCGCATTTTTACCGGCGAATACGACCGTCTGTTCGGCGCTGACACCGACCGGACAGAAAGGGAGAAAAATCCGTGATCAACAAAAAACTGCTCTCCTTTGACCGCGGGGCCCTGCGCTTTGTGGGGGCCAACGTGGCATTCCAGTGGATGGGCATGCTGTGCAACGTGATCTTTGTGCGGGCCATCGCCCGGCTGGTGGGGGCGGCCTTTGCGGGCATGCTCACCACCGGGGTGCTGTGGCAGAACCTTCTGCTGTGTCTGGGCACGGTGCCGTTCCGGTTTGTGTTCACCCTGCTGGCATCCGGCATGAGCGACCAGGCTTCCAAGAACGTCAAGCGCACCCTGCGCAGCAACATTTACGACAAGCTGACCCGTCTGGGCCCCAATTACACCGAGACCGCCGCCACCAGCGAGGTGGTCATGCTGGCCAGTGAAGGCGTGGAACAGATCGACACCTACTTTGCCAAGTACCTGCCCCAGCTGGTATACAGCCTGCTGGCCCCGGTCACCCTGTTCGTGCTGCTGGTGGGAGTGCACGCACGGTCGGCCATCATCCTGCTGTGCTGTGTGCCGCTCATCCCCATGTCCATCGTGGCGGTGCAGAAATTTGCCAAAAAGTTGCTGGCAAAATACTGGGGCGAGTACACCACCCTGGGCGACAGCTTTCTGGAAAACATTCAGGGCCTGACCACCCTGAAGATCTATCAGGCCGATGGCTGGAAGCATGAGCAGATGAACGCCCAGGCCGAGCGCTTCCGCAAGATCACCATGAAGGTGCTGACCATGCAGCTGAATTCGGTGACCCTGATGGACCTGATGGCCTACGGCGGGGCCGGGCTGGGCATCATCAGTGCGGTGTCCGCCTTTGCCAAGGGTCAGCTGAGCCTGACGGCCACGTTGACCATCGTGCTGCTGGCGGCAGATTTCTTCCTGCCGCTGCGGCTGCTGGGCAGCTATTTCCACATTGCCATGAACGGCGCTGCCTCGGCAGAAAAAATCTTCAAACTGCTGGCAGCAGAGGAACCCGCCGATGGCGAACAGACCGTGCCGGAACAGGCTGCCCTGCAGCTGGAGCACGTTACCTTTGGGTACGAGAAGGACCGCACCATTCTGCAGGACGTGTCCCTGACCATCCCGCAGGGCAGCTTTGTCTCGCTGGTGGGTGAGTCCGGCTGCGGCAAGAGCACCATTGCGGCGCTGCTGTCCGGCAGCCGCACCGGTTACACCGGCAGTGTGACGCTGGGCGGTGTGCCGGTGGAACAGCTGCAGCGTGCCCAGCGCCTGCGTGCCCTGACGCTGGTGCCCCACAATGCCACCATTTTCAAGGGCACAGTGGAAGCAAATCTGCGCATGGCAAAGCCCGATGCTACCGAGGCCGAGCTCTGGGCTGCGCTGGAACAGGTGAACCTGGCCGACTTCTGCCGCAGTCAGGACGGCCTGCAGACGGCCCTGCATGAGGGCGGCAGCAACCTGTCCGGCGGCCAGCGGCAGCGCCTTGCCATGGCCCGCGTCCTGCTGCACGACACCCCCATTTATCTGTTTGACGAAGCCACTTCCAACGTGGACGCCGAGAGCGAAAACGACATCATGGCAGCCATCCGGAGCCTGGCGGGCCGCAAAACGGTGATCCTGATCTCCCACCGGCTGGCCAACGTGGTGGACAGCGACTGCATCTATGTGCTGGACAAGGGCCGCATCGCAGAGCGGGGCACCCACGCGGAACTGCTGAAAAAGCAGGGCGCCTACAGCCGTCTGTACACGGCCCAGAAGCAGCTGGAAACGCTGGAAACGGAGGATGCCTGATATGAACGAACCCAAGCATCGCAGCCCCTTTGTCCTTGTGGGCCGCCTCATCGTGCTGGTCAAGCCCATGCTGCCCATCATGCTGGCGGCCATCGTTATGGGCGTGGCGGGGCACTTCTGCGCCACCTTCATTACCATTTTCGGCGGCTTTGGCATCCTGCGGGCGCTGGGGCTGGCCAGCCCGCTGCGCTCGGTGGGCGTTGCCTTTGCCTGCATTCTGGTATTTGCCCTGCTGCGCGGCATCCTGCGCTATGCAGAGCAGGCTTCCAACCACTATATCGCTTTCAAGCTGCTGGCCCTCATCCGGGATCAGGTGTTCGGCGCGCTGCGCCGCTTGACCCCGGCCAAGCTGGAGGGCCGTGACCGCGGCGACCTGATCTCCCTGATCACCGCCGACATCGAGGCACTGGAAGTGTTCTATGCCCACACCATCTCGCCCATCTGCATTGCCTGCATCTGTGTCATCGGCATGACCGGTTTTGTGGCCAGTTACCACATCCTGCCCGCACTGGTGCTGCTGGCCGGGTACCTGCTGGTGGGCGTGGCCCTGCCGGTGTGGAGCGCAAAGCGCGGCGACAAGGTGGCCCGGGAGTACCGGCAGGCCCTGGCCGACACCAACAGCTATGTGCTGGAGAGCCTGCGCGGCCTGCGCGATACCCTGCAATATCAGGACACCGCCGCCCGTGCGGCCGGCATCACGGCCCACAGCGAGACACTGGGCGAGAAGCAGAAGGCCCTGAAATACCGCGAGGGCCTGACCGTGGCCATCACCAACACCCTGATCTTGTTCACGGTCATCGCGGTGCTGGGAGTGAGCCTGCAGCTGTACCGGAACGGGCAGATGGGCGTGGAAGGGGTGCTCATCTGCACCCTGTCGGCTCTGAGCTCCTTTGGCCCGGTGGTGGCACTGGCCAACCTCGGTGCCAGCCTGACCCAGGTGTTTGCCAGCGCCGACCGTGTGCTGGATCTGCTGGACGAAGAGCCTGTGACCGCCGACGTGACCGACGGTGCCCACACGGCCTTTGCGGGGGCGCAGGCGGAGCATGTGAGCTTCTCCTATGCGGACGAAGAGGTGCTGCACGACCTGAGCCTGACTATCCCGGAAAAGAAGATCGTGGGCATCACCGGCCGTTCCGGCAGCGGCAAGTCCACCTTCCTACGGCTGCTCATGCGTTTCTGGGATGTGAACACCGGCACCATCCGCTTTGGCGAGGAGGACATCCGCCGGGTGAACACGGCCACCCTGCGGGCACAGGAGAGCCTTGTGACCCAGGAGACGGAGCTGTTCAACGACACCATCGAGAACAACATCCGCATCGCCAAGCGGGATGCCACCCGCGAAGAAGTGGAAGCGGCCTGCAAAAAGGCCGCACTGGACGGCTTTATCCGCAGCTTGCCCAAGGGGTATGACACCCCCGTGGGTGAGCTGGGCGGGGCCTTGTCCGGCGGCGAGCGGCAGCGCATCGGTGTGGCGCGGGCATTCCTGCACGATGCACCCTTCCTGCTGCTGGACGAGCCTACCTCCAACCTCGACAGCCTGAACGAGGGCGTGATCCTCAAGGCGGTGCGGGCCGAGTGCCGGGACAAGACGGTGCTGCTGGTTTCCCACCGAAAGTCCACCATGGCTGCCGCCGATGTGACCTACTCGGTAGAAAGCGGCCGACTGAGCTGAGAAAACAAACTGCAACCCAACGAAAAGGGCCTGTCTCACAAGAGACAGGCCCTTTTTTGCTGCATGTTTATGGATCAGTAATTGACGGCTTTGAGGATCTGGCGGCCAATGTACTTGTGGCCGGAAACGGTGGGGTGGCCATCGTTGGCAGTGCGGGTATAGGGGATGGGCACATAGGTCACATCATACTGGGCGGCCAGCTTGGCTGCGGCGGTGTTCAGCCGACGGAAGTGGCGGCTCCAGGAGGGCATCAGGGGCACCGGGTTATTGTAGCTCAGTATCATGATCTGGGCCTCCGGGTTCAGCTCACGCAGGTCCTTCATCACACGCTCCAGCTGGGTCACAGTATCGGCGTAGGTGGAGGTGCAGATCTGGTTCATGCCAGTGGTCAGCAGGTGCATCACGGCACGGAACTCCGAGGGGGTCAGGGTCAGCTGCTTCAGGCAGTCCATAAAGTAGTCGATGTTGTCCGGGGTCAGGTTGCGGAACATTCCGGTGACCATGCTGTTGGCCAGCTTTTCACTTTTCCAGTTGGTAGCCTCGCCCAGGGCCACGATGGTACGGATCAGGGCGTCGTTGGCACCGATCTGCAAGGTGATGAGGTCCGCTTTCTGGATATATTCCTTCAGCTCCGGCACCGAGGTATACTGCACGCCGGAATAATGGTTCATGGCCGGCATGGCACCAGTCTCGATCAGGTCTGCCAGGTCCTTGGTCATCACGGCGGGCAGGCCCAGGTTGATGGCGTGGTCACGATCCAGGCCCAGCTGGTCGGCTACATAGCCCACAAAGCACTGGCCATCGTAGCCTTTGTAATTGCCGGACATATCGAAGCCGTTCTGGACCAGCTTGTACTGCAGGCCGCTCAGGCCCACGCCGGCAGTCACGCTGTCACCGATGGCGACATAGGTGTACTCTTTTTTGGCGGTGGGCTCTGCAACAGGCACCACAGCATCGTCTTCGGTAGGAGCTTCCGGCTCCACTTCCTGCACGGCGGTTTCCGGCTCAGCAGTCTCTTCGGTGGTGGGGTTCTCTGCAAAGGCAGGAACGGCCAGCGACAGCAGCAGCGCGGCCGACAGCAGCAGGCTTGCAATGCGTTTTGTTTTCATGGTCATCATTCCCTCTTTCCCCGCAACATCTCAAGGCTGCGGAACTGCTTCCATGATAAGGAAATGAAGGGAAAATGTCAATTGACAAAACGTGGAAAATCGCAGGAAAAAGTTGTCAAAATAGAAGTTTTTGAAGCTGAATGCCGGAAATAAACGCAGGAAAGCAAAAAGACCCTGCCGGACAGGCAGGGCCTTGAAAAAACGAAACGTTTACTTGCGGACGGCCTTCAGGATCTGGCGAGCGATGTACTTGTGACCGCACACCGTGGGGTGACCGTCGTTGGCAATGGAGGTATAGGGAATGGACACATAGTCTGCGCCGTACTGCTGGGCCAGGGCCTTGACGGAGCGGTTCAGCAGGCGGAAGTGTCTGCCGTAGGTGGGCAGGAAGGGCAGGGGGTTGTAGTAACCCACCAGAATGATCTGGGCGTCGGGGTTCAGGGCTCTCAGCTCCTGAAGGATCTGTTCCACGTTGGCCACAGTCTGGCCCCGGGTCTGGTCACAGATCTCCTCCATGCCGGAATCCAGCAGCTTCAGGGCAGCCTTCAGCTCTTCCGGGGTCAGGTCCAGGTTTTCCAGGCCCTTTCTCAGGGTCCGGAGGTTCTGGAGATTCATCTCTCGCATGGTGCCCGTCAGCAGGGGGATCAGCAGCTTGGTGGCCTTGCCGTTGGTGGCTTTGCCCATGGCACCCATGAGCTGGAGCACGGTGTCGTTGGAGCCGATGAGCAGGGTGATCAGGTCGGCGTCTGCCAGCTCCTGCCGCAGGGTAGGCAGGTCGTAGTAGGCGACACCGGAGGCGGTGGAGCCGGTCCTGACCAGGTCCAGGATGTTGCTGCTCATGGCAGCAGGCATCCCGTAGTTCACGGCATGGTCCCGGTCCAGGCCCAGGGCGTCGGCCACCCGGGCCACATAGCAGTCTTTGGAGTAATCATGGTAGTTTTCCTGCACATCATAGCTCTTGGCGGTGCTGGAAAAGTGGGTGTCCTTCAGGCCCACGCCGGTGGTGATGCTGTCACCCAGGGCAACATAGGTATAGGAATCTTCCTCTGCTGCAAAGGCAGGCAGTACCGGCAGCACCAGCAGTGCCAGGGCCAGCAGCAGGCTGACAAGACGTTTTTTCATAATGAACCTCCTTATATGGCAAACTCAGAAAAAATTACTTTTCCAGAGCCTTCAGGATCTGACGTGCCAGATATTTGTGGCCGCAGGCGGTGGGGTGGGCGTCGTTGGCCACCAGGGTGTAGGCGGCAGAGGCAAAAGCCACGTCGTACTGCTGGGCCAGCTTCTGCACCGAGCGGTTCAGGGTGCGGAAGTGCTTGACAAAGGGGTTGGCAGGAGCCGGCAGCAGGGGAACGGGATTGTAGTAGCCCACCAGAACGATCTGGGCGTCGGGGTTCAGGGCCTTCAGCTCCTGGAGCAGGGCCTCAAGGTTGGCCAGGGTGGTGGCCTGGCTCTGGGTGCAGATCTCTGCAATGCCGCTGTCCAGCAGCTTCAGCAGGGCTTTGCGCTGCTGAGCCGTGATGTTCAAAGAGTCCAGGTTCTCCCGGAGGGCGGCAAAGGAGGAGGCGTCCATCTGGCGGAAGTCGCCCTCCAGCATAGGCAGCAGGGCCTCAAAGACCTGGGGGCCGCCCATGGCAGAGGCAATGCCGTACATGATAGGCACCAGTACGTCGTTGGCACCGATCTCCACCGTGATCACCTGAGCGTGCTTCAGCTCCTGGCGCAGGTCAGGCAGAGAGAAATTGATGCTGGCACTCTGGCAGGAGCCTGTCCGTACCAGCTCCAGCAGGTCGCCGCTCATCAGGGCAGGCATTCCGTAGTTGGCGGTCTGATCCCGGCTCAGGCCCAGGCCCTCGGCCACCCGGGCCACATAGCAATCCTTAGAGTAGCCCTGGTAGTTGCCGGACACATCGTAGTACCGGCCGTTCCGCTGGTAGACCGCATCCGGCAGGCCAATGCCGGCTACGATGCTGTCGCCCAGGGCAATGTAGGAATACTGGTGCTGGGCTGCTTCCGCAGTTTCCGTCTGGGTCTGCACCAGGGTGGGGTCTGGCTGGGCAGCCCCGGCAGAGACCACCGGCAGCACCAGCAGAGCCAGGGTCAGCAGCAGGCTGACAAGGCGTTTTTTCATAATGCTCCTCCTTTTTGACCAATGGGGTTTTCTTCTATCATAAAAAGAGAACCGGGCAATGTCAAGGCATGTTTTTCAAAAAATGTCGGATAAATCAAAAACGGCCGTGCACAGGGCACGACCGTAACAGGCAGAGCTTAATAATCCCGGGGGCTGATCTCTTCCTCCAGCTTGCGGTAGTCCACCTTACCGATGGGGGTCAGCGGCAGCTCATCGAGGAACTTGTAGCCCACGGGCTGGACGTACTCCGGCAGCTCTTCTTTGCAGATCTGCTGCAGCTCCCGCACGATCTGACGCTTTTTGTGGTCAGCAGCGGGGTCCAGCACGACATACACAAAGGGCAGGCGGCCCTGCACATGGTCCTTGTCGGTGCAGCCCACCACCGAGCACTGCTGCACGGCGGGGTGGCGGCTGATGACGTTCTCGATCATGGAGGGGAACACCTTGAAGCCATCGTGGCGGATGATCAGCCGCTTGATGCGGGAGTCCAGGAACACGAAGCCGTCCTCATCCATATAGCCGACGTCGCCGGTGTGTGCCCAGACGCGGCCATCCGAGTGGTGGCGCAGCAGGGCAGCCGTTTCGGCGGGCTTGCCGTAGTAGCCCTTCATGATGGCAGGGCCGGAGATGCAGAGCTCACCGCGCTCGCCGATGGGAAGCTCGGTGTCGGTACCGGGCTCAAACACCGACACAAGGGTGTTCACCAGCGGGATGCCCACACTGCCCACCTTGTTGGCAAGGCCGGAAGCAGCGGTGGCAGCAGAAGAAACCTCGGTCATGCCGTAGCCCTTGGCCAGGCCGTACTCCACGCCGTGAGCGGCCAGGAAGTCGTTCACGCTCTGCTCGGCACCCACCGTGATGGCGTCGCCGCCGGCAGCATAGTTGCGGATGAAGGACAGATCCTTGTTCTTCAGCAGCAGCGAAGAGGCCATCTGCTGGTAGTGGGCCGGCACGCCGAACATGTGCTCCGGCTTGTACTTCCAGATCAGGGCACCCAGCTTTGCAGGGTCCAGATTGGGGATGATGATCACGGTAAGGCCCAGCACCAGCGGCAGGTGCACGCCGCAGGCGTAGCCATAGGCAATGAACGGGGGCATGATGTTCATCAGCTTCTGGCCGCGGCGGAACAGCTTTTCGTAAGCACCGAACTGCTGTGCGATGGAGTTGAAGTCCACATCGGTCAGCATGACGCCCTTGGGCGAGCCGGTGGTGCCGCCGGTGTGCACCACCACGCAGGTGTGATCCGGGTCGTAAGGCTCGGCACCGGTGTCTTTGCCCTCACCGGCGGCAATGAAATCCTTCCAGCGGATCACGTTGGAAGAATAGCGGTTCTTGTCGGGGGTGGACAGCTTGTAGCCCACGGCCAGATGCAGCGGCAGGGAGTCGGCGGGGGACACCACCAGCACCCGTTCCACGTTGGTGCGCTTGGCAGCCTGCTGGCAGCGGTCGTAGACCACGTTCAGGCAGATGAGCAGGTGGGAGTCCACCTCGGTGATGTACTCGTGGATGCCCTCGGCACTATAGCGCGGGTCCACCAGATTCAGGGAGGCGCCGATCATGTCGGCAGCATAGAACGCATAGATGATCTCCGGGGTCATCACGCTGACCACGGTGGCAATGTCGCCTTTTTTCATGCCGATGGCACGGAAGGCCGCCGCCGTCTTTTTGACGTTGACGATGAGGTCGGCATAAGTGATCTTGCGGCCGTAATAGGTGATGGCGGTCTCGGTCAAGTGCGTTTTGTTCTGGCGGCAGACGTACTCGAAGGCGCTGCATTCGGGCGGCGTCTGATCGAAGAACTTGGGGTCATAGTATTTGAGCCAGGGTTTTGCGACGGATGCGTAGATGGGTTCGTGTGGTGCAGTCGTCATAGGATTCAGGACCTTTCTTTTTTCTTCTTCTTTCATTTTCCCAGAAACGGCAGAAAAAGCATGTTCTGCCGGACACTTTTTGACAGGCAAAAGGCCAAAACGGCCCACCGTTATTGTAGTGGACGGCGGTCGGAATGTCAATGAATAAACTGTGAGAAATCAAAAAAGGACGAACCATCAACGGTTCATCTGGTAAAAACTGTGTAAAGTGATTGGATCGCGACCCGAAGCAGCTCAGGCCTGCGGCAGCCACTGCGCGGCCTCGGCGGCGCTGCAAAGAACCCAGTGCCTCGGGCGCAGCTCCCGCCACTGGGGCGCTTCGGTGGAATAATCGTGCATGGCGGGGTCGTACACCAACAGCTTTTTATTGCGCTCCCGGCGGGGGTCCGGCATGGGGATGGCGGACAGCAGGCTGCGGGTGTAGGGATGGATGGCGTGGGCCACCAGCTCCTCCGCGTCGGCCAGTTCCACGATGCTGCCCTTGTGGATGACTGCGATGCGGTCTGAAATGTAGCGCATCACCGAGAGATCATGGGCGATGAACAGGTAGGTGATGCCGCGCTCCTTCTGCAGGCGGCGCAGCAGGTTGAGCACCTGGGCGCGGATGGACATGTCCAGAGCGCTGATGGGCTCATCGGCCACAATGAATTCCGGCTCCACGATGAGGGCCCGGGCAATGCCGATGCGCTGCCTCTGGCCGCCGGAAAATTCGTGGGGAAAGCGGGAAGCAAATTCTGGAAGCAGGCCCACGTCCAGCAGAGCCTGCCGCACTTTTTCTTCCCGCTGGGCGGCGGAGAGGTCGGGCCGCACGTTCTGCAGGCCCTCGCCCACGATGTAGCTCACCTTGGCGCGCTCGTTCAGCGAGGACTGCGGGTCCTGAAAGATCATCTGAATCTCACGGGTGATCTGCTTGTCCAGCGCACGCGGGATTTTGCCGTTGATCTTCTGGCCCTTGTACAGGATCTCACCGCCAGAGGTGGGCAGAATGCGCAGGATGGCCCGGCCGATGGTGGTCTTGCCGGAGCCGGACTCGCCCACCAAACCAAAGGTCTCGCCCTTGTAGATCTGGAAATTGGCGTTCTGTACGGCGGCAAAGGCCTTGCGGCCGGAGCCGTAGGTCACATTCAGGTCCTTCACTTCCAGAAGGACTTCTTTTTCCTCGGCCATCTTACAAGCCCTCCTTTTGCAGTTTTTTCACCGCAGCAGGCGGCTCGATGTGGGGTGCCCGGGGGTCCAACAGCCAGGTCTTGGCCTTGTGGGTGGGCGAAACTTCAAAGTACGGCGGGCGCTTGACATAGTCGATCTTCAGTGCCTGCGGGTTGCGGGGCGCAAAGGCGTCGCCGCGGATCTCGGCAAAGAGGTTGGGCGGGGTGCCCACGATGTTGAACAGGTCCTCGCCTTTTATGCCCATCTGGGGCATGCTGGACAGCAGAGCCCAGGTGTAGGGGTGGCGGGGGTCATAGTAGATCTCGTCGGCGGTGCCGATCTCTACGATGTCGCCGGCGTACATCACGGCCACCCGGTCGGCAATGTTGGCCACGACGCCCAGGTCGTGGGTGATCATGACGATGGTCAGGTGGTACTTGGCCCGCAGCTCCTTGAGCAGCTGCAAAATCTGAGCCTGAATGGTCACATCCAGCGCGGTGGTGGGCTCGTCACAGATCAGGATCTTCGGGCTGCAGGCCACCGCAATGGCGATCACCACGCGCTGACGCATGCCGCCGGAGAACTCGTGGGGGTACTGCTTGAACCGCACTTCCGGGTCAGAGATGCCCACGTCCCGCAGATATTCCAGTGTTCTGGCCCTGGCCTCGGTGCCCTTCAGGCCCTGATGCAGGGTCACGGCCTCCAAAATCTGGTCGCCGATGGTTTTCAGCGGGTTCAGGCTGGTCATGGGGTCCTGCATGATCATGGCAATTTCGCGGCCCCGGATGCGCAGCCAGTCCTTTTCGGTTTTCAGGCCGGACAGGCGCACTGGCTCTGCGCCGGGGGTAGGGCAGTAGTCGATGGTGCCGCCGGTGATGGAGCCATTGGTGTCCAACAGGCCCATGAAACTCTTGGTGAACACGCTCTTGCCGGAGCCGGACTCGCCCACGACGGCCAGCACTTCGCCCCGGTACAGGTCCAGGTCGATGCCGCGGATGGCGTGCAGCACCCGGCCGCGCAGGTTGAACCGGATATCCAGCCCCTGCACCGAGAGGATGCAGTCATTTTCGTTCATCATGCATTCCTCCTTACTGCAGGTGGTTCTTTGGGTCGGCGGCGTCCGAGAACGCGTTGCCGATCAGATAGAACGCAATAGTGACAAAGCTCAGAATCAGGGTGGGGTAGAGCAGCTGGTAGCGCAGACCGGCCTGCATCATCACCTTGCGGCCGTCGTTGACCAGATTGCCCAGCGAGGGCGTCTCCACCGAGAGGCCCAGGCCGATGTAGGTGATGAACACCTCGTTGCCGATGGCTTCCGGAATGGTGAGGGCCATGCGCAGCATGATCACCGACACCAGATACGGCAGCAGGTTGCGCAGCACGATGCGCACCGTGGGGGTGCCGATGCAGCGGGAGGCAACGTTGTAGTCACGGTCACGGATGATGAGGATCTGGTTGCGGATGAACCGCGCCATCTCGATCCAGCCCTTGATGGACATGCCCAGGATCATGGTCCAGATGCTGGGGGAGGCCACATAGGAGATGAGGATCAGCACAATGGCGGTGGGAATGTTGTCAAAGATGTTGTACAGCTCCGTGAACAGAAAATCCAGCCCGCGCACATAACCCCACAGCACACCGGCAGTGATGCCCACCACGGCTTCGATGAGAGCCACGAAAAAGGCAATGGTCAGGCTGGTGCGGGCACCGGCCCAGATGCGGGCCCACAGGTCCTGCCCGATGGAGTTGGAACCCCAGATAAAGCCGTCCTGCCCGGGAGCGATGTTGCGGTATTGGATGCCGGTGACGGGGTCCACGGCGCAGAGGTTGGGGTCTGCCTGCCCCGGCAGATAAGGCTGGAGAAAGGCAAAGGCCACCACGGCCACCAGCGCGATGAGCAGGGTCACGGCTACCTTGTTCTTGAAGAAAGCACGGAAGGTGCTGCCCCAGTAGCTGTAGTTGGAGCTGGCCGTGGCCTCGGCCTGCTCGGCGTGGAACCCGGCGGGGGTGAACAGTTCGTCCTCCGGCAGGTCTGCCCAGGCAGCAGGGCCTTCCTTCTGCAGGGTGTTGAGCTGGTTTTCCAGCTTTTTGGATTTTTCCCGTTTCAGGAACGAAAGCATCAGCGGCCACCTTCTTTCTTGCCAAAGTTGATGCGGGGATCAATGAGCACCATGAGCACATCGCCCAGGATCAGGCCCACGATGCCCACGCAGGCGTACAGCAGCACGATGCCCTGCACCATGGTGTTGTCGTGGCGCTGCACACAGGTGACCAGCAGCCCGCCCATGCCGGGGATGCTGTACAGGCTTTCGATGTAAATAGAGCCCACCACCGTGTTGAGGAACGCCGAGGGAATATACTGCACCAGCGGCACCATGGCGTTGCGGAACACATGATGCAGCGCGATATCCCGCCCGCACACGCCCTTGGCGCGGGCAAGGCGAACGTAGTCCTTGTTGCTTTCGTCCACCATGTAGCGGCGCAGCCACATGGCGTAAAAGGCAAGGTTTGCAAGGCTCATGCTGCACACCGGCAGCACCCAGTACCGCCAGTTTGCGGCGTTGAACAAAAGCCCCACGCCCACCGCCGCTGTGCCGTACATCTGGATGTACAAAAAGTACACCGCAGCGGGCACAGCCTGTATCAGCACGATGAGCGCTGTGCCCAGCTTATCCGGCCAGCGGCCCTTGTACTGCCCCATCACAAGCCCCAGCGGGATGCCCAGCACAAGGCTGAGCAGCATGGCCAGCACGCCCATCTGCACAGAGATGGGCAGCTTTTGCGCTAAAATCTGGGTGACTGGAGCGTTTACCTTGTAGATATGGCTCACGCCAAGGTCGCCGTGCAGGGCGTTTTTCCAAAAGCGCCCCACCTGCACCGGCAGGGGGTCCAAAAGACCCATGGCTTGCAGCCCGGCCTGGATCTGCGCCTCGGACATTTTTTCGTAGTTTGCAAAGTAGCCTTCCACCGGCATGAGCCGCAGCAGGCAGAACACCAGCGTCACAATGACGAACAGGGTCAGAATGGAGCGCCCGATGCGTTTTGCGAGATATTGCACCATAGCCGTGCACCTCTCTTTTCTTTATAAATACAGATAAGTATAGAATAACGCAAAATCTTACGTTTGGAAAGTGATTTGTCGTTTTTTGATCGAAAGTTGTTGAAATGCCGTTTTCTGCTGCGGCCCTTCCGGTGAAAAAGTAAATCGGAAAAATCCGCAGATTTTTCCGATTTACAACTAAAAATAAATTTCCGCTGAAAATATCCAGAGCGTCAGCGGAGGATATTCAAATCAAAAACTCACCGCGCATCCCGGTTGGCGTTATACTCATCCATGGAAACGTAATGGTCGAGGATGTGCACGCCCTTCAGACGGTTGGTGGAAAGGCCTGTGGGAGCGTACTGGCCCTCCCACAGGTTCAGGCGGGTGGCAATGTAGGGCGGCACCGGCATCCCCAGCGGGATGACCAGTGCGTTCTCAATGAGGAAGGCTTCGGCATCCGCAAAGGCTTCGTACCGGGCATCCAGATCCTCGGTGATGGTCTTGGCGTTCTCCACCATGGACATGTACTGCATCACGAGGTCGGCGGTCTCGCCGGTCACGATGCCGTCCTCCACGCCGGTGCGCAGGAAGCTGTAGCAGGTGCCGCGGTCGCCGGCTTCCTGATAGAAGGGGTACACCTCGGTCTCGGGGTCGGAGTAATCGGCACCCCAGTAGTAGGACATCAGCTGGTAGGCACCCACCCGGCGCACCGCATTCAGGAAGTTGTCGGACGGACCCTGCGTGATGATGATGCTGATGAAGTCGAAGCCGTCGTTCAGCACGGCTTCCACCTGCTGCTTGAACACCTGACACTGCTTGTCCCAGTCCACCACAGCGGGGTTGTACGGATACTGGATCTTGATAGGGAAGGTGACACCGGCGGCGGTCAGCTCTTCCACGGCGGCATCACGGTACTCTTTGGCCTTGGCTTCGTCAAAGAAGTCGGAGAGGTTTGCAAGGCCGCCGCACTCAGTATAATCCACGCCTTTGCTGTTGGCACAGAAGGACGGCGGGGTGATGGTGTGCAGCTTGTAGTTATCGTAGCCTTCCGGCGCGGTGACGGCCAGCGTTACAGACGGATTGATGGCATACAGGAAAGCCCTGCGGAAGTTGGTGGAGTTGATGGCCTTGGCCCAATTGTCCGGCTCGTACTGGGCATCCACGCCGGTCACGGTCCAGTTGGAAAATTCGTGGCGGTAGGGCAGGAAATTGAAGATGTAGAAGTAGCTCTTGCCGGTTTCCGGGCGCTCCATGGAAACCATGTCCTTGGTGGTGTCGTCGGCCAGCCAGCTGTCCAGAATGTCGGAGCTGATGGTAGCCTGATCGATCTCGCCGCGCTTGACCATCTCCGGGCCGCTGATCAGCTCTTCCTGATTGTAGATGTAGCGCACCGTGTCGATGTAAACGCTGTCGGCATCGTAGTTTTCAGGGTTCTTCTTCATCACCCAGTTTTCCAGCGGGGTGTACTCGGCTAGATAGAACGCGCCGCAGCTGCAGGCGGTCTCGGCACTGGTGCAGAACTGGTCGGCAAACTCCTCCAGCAGCGGGCCGTAGGCAGGCTCGTAGGGAGCATAGCTCAGCAGGCTGAGGAAGCCGGGAAAGTCGAAGTTCAACGTGTAGGTCAGGGTGTGGTCGTCCACAGCCTTCACACCCACGGTGGAAAAATCCACAGCCGGGTATTCGGTGGTGGTGCCGTCGGCGGCAGCGGCGGTCACGGTGCCGTTGGCATCAATGGCGTAGGTAGTGCCGTCCTCGGCCACGGTGCCGTTATTGGCGTTGTTGCGGTAAACGCAGTAGTTATAGTAGTCGTCCGCACCGGCCACATAGGGGGTGACAAGGCTTGCAGTGGAGGAAGCGTAGTCCGGGTTCAGCACATAGGCCAGCGCATCCACAAAGTCCTGCGCGGTCACAGGGCCAAGCACCTCGCCGTTGCAGTCCACCCAGTTCTCATCCCGCAGGTGGAACGTCCATGTCAGGCTGTCGGCATCCCACTCCCAAGCAGTGGCAAGGCCCTCCCGGATCTTGCCGCGGTTGTCGTACTCCACCAGCGTGTCGATGCACTGAGTGCCGTGGTAAAGGTCCGGGTCAGCTGAGCAGACCAGATAGTTCAGGGTGGCGGGCTGACGGGAATACAGCACGGTGTAGGTGGAGCTGCTGCCGGCAGCGCCGGTGCTGCCGCCATTGGAAGCGGAAGAGCCGCCGCAGCTGCTCAGCAGACCAGCCGCTGCTACAGAAAGGGCGGCTGCGCCGCTGCCTTGCAGGAACTGGCGGCGGGAGATGGAATGAGCCATAGTAAAATCCTTCTTTCGTAAGATCTTGGCAAAAGCTTGCTTCGTGCTTTGGGATAAGAAAGGGGTAACGGAAATAGCTCCGTTACCCCTTTGTAACAGTCGGTGGCCACGGTGCGTGGTCTTATGGTCAGTATAGCATTGAATCTGTGCGCCGTCAATCGTTTTTCGGTGTGTCGGGCACATCCTTTTCTGCGGTGTTTTCCGGTGCGGCAGCAGGGGTTTCGTCCAGCGCGGCGGGGGCTGCTTTTTCCGGGGTCAGTGCTGTGATCACGGAACCGGCCGCAGCGGTTTCTGCGGGGGCGGCAGCCGTCTGTACAGCTGTCTCAGCAGCGTCGGCACCGGCTTCGGCTGCTGCCTTGGCGGCTTCCTCTGCAGCCTTTTTGGCTTCGCGCTCCTCACGCAGCTGCTTTGCCCGGGCGGCGGCTTCTTCCTGCCGCTTTTTGGTGCGGGCCTTGATGCGGCACACGGTGCACACACCATCCACACTGCCCGGCGCAATGGGCTTGCCGCATTCCTTGCACAGGGTCTTGGTGCATTTGTGTACACTTACCGGGCCAAGGGTGGTGAGCTGGCGCAGCTTCATGCCGTCGATGCCATGGTTGGAGCAGGAGGCCACGCACACCTCGCACTCGCTGCACTTCCACGGCGTGATGACGATGCGGGTCTGGCCGTCGGGCAGGTCCTCCAGCTTCAGCGCACCGGCGCGGCAGGCCTTTTCGCACTTGCCGCAGCCAAAGCATTTATCGGTAAAGTTGGGCAGGTAGTAGCCGTACTTCAGCGGCGTTTCCATGGATGCCTTCAGCTGCTTTGTGCGCTGGTGCAGCAAAAGGCGGAAATCCACACCGCCGTCGTCCTCGCTGTGCAGGCCGGGCAGCATCTGCAGCAGCTTTTTGGTGCCACTTTTGGAGCCGTGGCTCACCTGCTCAAACATTTCGCGGCGGCTTAGCTCCTTTACGTGGTAGAGCGCTTCGTCCGGCTCGTAGGCCAGAGTGAACCGTGCCTCGAACATGGGCTGGCCAAAGAAATCCACAAGCCTTGTCAGCTCCTTGCGCAGCTGGGCGGCGCACAGGTCGTTCTCACATTCACCGCAGGGGGTCAGGTCCAGCACGATCTTTTTGTTCAGGGCAAGGTAGGCCAGTGTCTCCCATGTGAGGGCAGAGATGCAGGTGCGCACCATGGAATTTTTGCGGGTGGACTTTTCGCAGCCAATCCAGATGGTGTCATTGTCGGTATCGGCGGCAGAGGTGTCCCGCTGCACCTGTTCCGGCGAAGGGATGATGCAGCCGCTGCGGCAGGCAGAGACACACAGGCCGCACTCGGTACAGGGGTCCCAGTCCTTCACAAGGTTCGGGCGGGTAAAGATCTGTTCGCCATAGGGGCAGATATCCTTGCACTCGGTGCAGGGCTTGCGATGGGGATGCAGGTTCCAGCACTGGCGGCGGTTGATCTCGGGATGGGTAGTTTTCATCAGCATATCCATCGCGGTGCGTGTAAAAAAGCCCATAGTTTACTCCTTTTCCACAACCGAAGTGATGTTTGCGTGGTCGATCAGGAAACGCTGCACCTTCTGGGTGGTCACGGCAGAGGCCACAGCGTCCCGGCTGAGCACATTGCGGATCTCGGCTTCCGGGGTATCGTGCAGCTTGGAAAGGCGGACGTACTCGGCATCCACCTCTGCGTTGGACACGGTGATCTGTTCGGCCTTGGCTATTGCCTGCACCGCAAGGATGCTGCGCATCTTGCGCTCGGCATCCCGGCGGAAGGCGGCGCGCACCTCGTCCGGTGTGGTCTGGCCTGCTTTGCAGTACAGCTCCATGGTCATTTTGCTGCGGCGCAGCCGTTCGCGCAGGGCGTTCATGTCATGGTCGGCATTCTGGTCCAGAATGGCGTTATCCAGCTCCGCCGTCAGGTTGGCACCGGCCATGCCCAGCAGGGCGGCTCCGGCAATTCGGTCGGCGTTGGCCTCGTGGGAGCGGCGCTTTTTCTCGCGGATGCTCTCCTTCAGGGCATCCACCGTATCAAAGCCCAGTGTCTTGGCAAAGGCATCGTCCAGCGGTACAGGCTGCTTTTGCTCCACGGTGTGCAGGGTGATGGCGAATTGCGCCGTCTTGCCGGAAAGCTCCGGCACCCGGAACTCGGCGGGATAGGTAAAATCGAACCGGAAGCTCTCGCCTGCTTTGTGGCCGTACACGGCATCCTCGGCGGCGGGCATCAGCTGACCGGTGCCCAGCACCACGGTCACATTTTCCATTTTGCTTTCCGGGATGGGTGCGCCGTCCATGAAGCCCTCAAAATCCAGCGTGACGCGCATCCCGCGCGCGGCGGACTTTTCCACCGGTGCAAAGGGGGCGTGGGTGCGGGTGAGGTTCGCCGCCTCCAGCTCCACGGCCTTTTCCGATACCGGGCGCACCCGGCGGGTGAATTCCAGCCTCTTGTATTGGCCCAGCGTGACCTTGGGCAGGGCGTTTGCATTCTGTTCCATGGGAAATACTCCTTTTATATCCAAAGCGTTTGCAATTTAAAGTCCATGTCCGGCAAGCCAGGCTTCCGCCACCTGCGAGAACATTTCGGGGTAGAGGGCATCCTCCTGCGCGAAGGCATCCAGATAATACTCCACCTCAGCCCGGTCGGCAGGCTCGGTGCGCTCCCACACGGTGAACACGGTGCCGTTGCCCATGTCAAAGCTGGCGGCCTGCGTAAAGTGCTCATCCCGCGCGGCGCAGAAGAGGGCATTCCACCGGCCGGAGAGCTCGCCACCGCTGACAAAGGTCTGGGGGAGCGGCTCTGCGGTGAGCACATACTTCGCCTCAAAGAACCGCACCGGGAACTCGTGGGTGCCCGGGATGGAGATGCCGGCGGCCAGCTTGCCCTGTAGCTGGATGTCCGGCAGGGCGGCGTACTGGAACATGTCCGAGTTGTACAGCATATCGTGGGGGATCATGTAGGCGAACTCGCCCTTTTCCGCATCGCAGTGGGCATCGATCCAGTCGTCCACGCGCTGGATCTGGGCGGCGTCGGTGCGGTCGTAGGTGAGCTTGTCCAGCCGGACGAATTCCGACACGGCCTTGAGGGGAAAATGATCCACCACAAAGCCCGGCAGAGCAACGGTGGTCAGCGGCGAGCAGCGCACGGACACTGCAAACACCATGGTAAAGCCCCAGTAGCAGAGCTTGACGGCGGTGTGCTTTTTCAGGCCGTCGGCCAGTGCGGCGGAACCAACGAGGAACAGCAGCAGCCACCCGGGCACGAACAGCAGCATCTGGTGGGAGCCGGTGTTCTGTACCCGGGTAAACAGCACAAGACTCACCAGCAGCTCTGCCCCTGCAAGGCAGGGCAGGGCAGGCAGACGGCGTTTTGCGGCAAACCACAGCCCCAGCCCGATGAGGATGAAGTTCAGCAGGCCGATGCGCAGGGTCTGTGCGGCCAGCTCCAGCGTGATGCCGCCGAAGTTGTAGTAAGAGTAGCGCCCGGCGTAGTCAAAGCTTAAAATTTTGCGCACCATGGGCAGAAGCAGCAGCACCATGGCCCCGGCCGCACACAGGCCGAACACCACCAGCCGTACCATGCGGTGCACAGCCCGGGACTGCTGGCCGCTTTTTGCCAGCCGGACACTGGATACCACCAGCAGCAGGACGTAGGCGAAGCAGTAGCCCACCACAAAGTATAAGTACCACCGCCGGGTGAGGATGACCCCCGCCGTGGCGGCGAAGATGAGCAGATAGCGGGGCAGGTCGATGCCGTCAAAGCGGTAGTCCAGTGTGAGCAGCATGAGCATGAAGGCAAAGATCAGCCCGAACCAGTCCGGCTGGCCCAGCATCGCCGACATGCGCACGAACGGGAAGGTAGCGCACCACGAAAAGCCGATGAGGAAATACCAGAACCGGTTTTTTACCCGTAGCATCCGGCCCACCTTGACCGTCAGGCCCGCCAGCAGCACCAGCAGGCTGGGCAGTACGCTGAATACCTGACAGAATGCGTAGTCATCGCCGGTCTTGCCGCTCAGGCAGAACGGGAACTCGGTGAACAGGGTGATGAAATTCGTATAGTCCTCGGTGATGGAATCGAGGAGAAACCGGAAGCCTGCGCCTGTGCTCTGGGCAAAGGCGGCTTCGGCATGATACTGCTTTAGAATGTAGTTTACGTAGTCCCAGTGGTAGAGGAAGGTGCGGCTGCCGAGGGTCCAGTAAAAGTAAAGCACGACCGCTGCCCACAGGCCCACCAGAACCGCCTTGTGGAACAGGTCCAGCTCCACACCGGCCCGGCGCAGCACCAGCAGCGCCAATGCAAACAGTGCTGCATTGCACCACAGGCTCACCAGCGGGAAAAACAGGCTGCTGCCCGATGCGGCAAGGCAAAATATTATAAGCGCCATCGCTCCGGCAGCAAGGCCCAGCCAGACCTTGCCAAGGACAGACAGACGGGAAACGATTCCACTCATCCCAAAAACCTCTCAGCTGCAGAATATCACAGCTACAGTATAGCAAGCAAAATCTGCACTGTCCAGCCGCTGTGCACGGAAAACAGCAAAATGTCCCGCCGCTTTGAACGCAGACAGGACATTTTGAAACGAATATTACTTATTGGAATTGGCTGCGGCCTTTGTGCTGCGGGCAGCGCGGCGCTTTGCGTTCAGGGCTTTGTTGGCGCTGATGCGGGCCGCATCGGGGTTCGGGGCCTCCGGCGCAAGGCGCAGCAGGCAGCTGCCCATGGCAGGCAGGTCTACTGTAAGGGTATAGTCCCGACCAAACACACCGCCATCGGTGGTGTGAAGCTTTGTCTTGCGGCGGCCCTTCAGTGCACCGCCCCACTCGGGGGATTCGGTGTTCAGCACCTCCTCGGCACTGCAGGGAAAGCGCAGATACAGCGGGAACTTTTTGTGGGCGTGGTCCTGCGTGTTCATGATGCACAGCAGGTTTTCGCCCCGGCCCTTGCGCAGCCATGCGTACACGCCCTCGCTGCGGCTCTCGCAGGCCACCCACTCAAAGCAGTCGGGGTTGTACTCGCCATCGTAGAGTGCAGGCTCAGTGGAATACACCCGGCACAGGTGGGCAAAGTATTTCTGGAAGGCATCGTGGAAGGGATATTTCAGCAGGTCCCAGTCCAGCTCCCGTTTTTCGTCCCACTCCCGGAAGTGTCCCATTTCGTTGCCCATGAAGTTCAGCTTCTTGCCCGGGTGCATGTACATATAAAAATAGAGGGTGCGCAGCTGGGCGCATTTTTCCGCATAGGTGCCCCACAGCTTATCAATGATGGTCTTTTTGCCGTGCACCACCTCGTCGT
>OGCO01002618.1_pt1 | contig 23129 bp, 22 predicted proteins | sample 1570171 | NCBI WGS metagenome assembly OGCO01 (sample SAMEA4370583, study PRJEB24528) | human gut metagenome
TTATGTGCTCTCGTCGCACACGGAGTTCGAGCGCTGCTTCGGCCGCATAGCCGACAAAAAGCGCAAGCTCTACAACGGTATGCTCAAGTGCGACCTGTTCATGTATGGGAAGTACGGGAAAAAATAACGCATATAAAAAAGTGTTCCTGCAAAGGAGAAAGCTCCTTTGCGGGAATATTTTAGTTGGCGGAGGTTCACGCCTCATCCAGGAGGATTCACTTGTAAGGGTAGAAAGAGGGAAATCACTTACAGCTTCAGTCCCAGACGATAAGCAGTGTGGATGGCATCCATGATCTTGCCGGGAACGGTAGCGTCACCGACCAGATGAGCGTCTACCCCAGCCTCTTTCAGCTGCTGGTACAGACCCTGCTCACCCTTTGCGCCGAAGGCGTAGATGACCGTATCCGCAGGGATCTTCCGGATCTGACCCTTGTGCTGGACCATCACGCCGTCTTCTACGATCTCCAGCGGGGTGGTGGAGGTGCAGACGACCATATCCGTTTTGGCGATGCGATCCGTATAAGCCAGATAGTCGGTGGCGGCGACACCGGACATGATGGTGGGCTTTCTGCCGACCAGCGTGACAGCGTGGCCGTTTTCTGCCAGGTACAGAGCGGTTTCGGAGCCGACCAGGCCGACGCCCAGCACGACCACATACTTGCCTGCCGGTTTGATGCCCTTGAGCACGTCCGCTGCGTCCACTGCGATGGGCAGATCAGCGCCAGGCAGAGGTGCCTTCTTGGGGGTGCTGCCAGTAGCGCAGACCACAGCGTCAAAGCCCTTCAGATCGGCCAGGGTAGCTTCCTTCTTGATGATGGGGATGTTCAGCTTTTCCACAGCGATGATCATGGATTCCTTCAGGAAGCGGATGTCGGACTTGAAGTCGGGCACAGAGGCCTCGTTGAGCTGACCGCCCAGGTCACCCTTTTCGAAAATGGTGACATCGTGACCACGGAGCTTGAGCACCCGTGCGGCTTCCAGACCGCCAGGGCCGCCGCCGACCACGGCAATGTTCTTCTTTTCAGCGGTAGGACAGATCTCCAGTTCGCCTTCCCGGCTGATGATGGGGTTGACGGCGCAGGTGATGGCCTTGTAATTGAAGAAGGTGCGTTCCAGACAGCCTTCGTTGCAGCGGATACAGGGGCGGATGTCCTCCGGACGATCCTGTTCTGCCTTCATGGGCCACTGAGGATCTGCCCACAGGGGACGGCCCAGGCCGACGAAGTCGCCCTTGCCGCTGGCGATGATGTCTTCTGCCAGCTCCGGCAGCGTGATGGAGCCAGAGGCGATGACGGGAACGGAGACGACCTGCTTGATGCGTTCTGCTGCCCAGGTGTTGTAGCAGCGAGGCATTGCCATGGGAGAAACCTGGTGGATCATCATGTGATGGTCGCCGCCGGAGATGTGGAAGGCATCGATCCCCTCTTTTTCCAGCACCTTGGCCAGCTCGATGGTGTCTTCGATGGGGAACCCGTCCGGCTCATAGTCCGTACCGCTGAGGCGGATGGTCACAGGGAAGTCGGGGCCGACTTTTTTGCGCACATCACGGACGATCTGGACGTAGATCCGCATCCGGTTTTCCAGGCTGCCGCCGTACAGGTCGGTACGATGGTTGGTGGTGGGAGAGAAGAAGTTGGTGAGCAGATAGCCGTGAGCGCCGTGGATCTCCACCAGCTCGAAGCCGGCCTTCTTTGCACGCAGGGCGGCGTCACCGAAGGCGGAGACGATGTCCTGGATTTCCTCAATGGTCAGTTCCTTGGGAACGGCCTGGACGCCATACTGCTCCCACAGCTTGGGCCAGGGAATGGCGGAAGGAGCACGCATGGGCTGGGTGCCCAGGAACTTCTGCCGACCGCAGTGCTCAATCTGAATGGCGGGGACAGCGCCCTGTTCCCGGATGTTCTCTGCCAGCCAAGCCAGACCAGGGATATGCTCGTTGTCGGAGATGCCCAGATGGCAGTGAGCGGACTTTGCGCCGATGTCATCCACATAGGCGTATTCTACGATGATCATGCCAGCGCCGCCGGCGGCCTGCTTCCGATAGTAACGGACCAATCGTTCCGAAACGGTGCCATCCTTATTGCTCATGCCAGAGGACTGGGGGCCTTCATGACGCGATTTTTCAGCTCCAGATTGCCGATCTTCGCAGGGGAAAACAGATTGGGGAATTTTTTGCTTGCCATGGTGTACTCTCCTTGTCTAGTTTTGTTGTAAAATGAAACTTGTGTGTGTCTCTTGGAACCAAGGGCATTGTAATCAAGTTGACAAGAAAGAAACAATATCATATGATATTCAGGCGGAATGTGTGATACAGACCGGAAAAAAGTTGTGGAAAATGCTATTTTGCCTCTTCAAAAGTTGTGCATTATGCAGAGACAAATGGAAACAAAAAGGAGTGCGGATCGAGTATGGCATCGTTTTCGTTTGTGCTTGAAAATGAATTAGAAGACTTTCGCTCGTATATTTTGGCCAGCTGTTCCAATCAACTGACTGTCCCCAGAGGGACAGTGTTGATGCGGGGTGGGTTTCCCACGGAGTGTTTTTACTTTGTCTTGGACGGGCTTATTCGTGTCAGTGTGTTCAACACCAACGGATACGAGCGGATTTTGGGCTACCACAAACGCAACACCCTCCTGGGGATGGATGGGCTCAAGGAGGGGGAAAATGTGGTGGTCTCCTCCACCACCTTGACCAGCGCTCGGGTGCTCCGGATCAATCGGCAGGAGCTGAAGACGCTGTGTCAGAGGAACATTGACTTTACCATGGAACTGCTGCGTTACTATAGCGACGTGCTCAAGCTGATGTGCTATGATGCCGAGTCCCAGAGCAGCAACAGCGTGCTGGCGAAGCTGTCCAATTTTCTTGTACTTTATTCTCAGAGCAGAGATTATCAGGTTTTGGGTTATATCCCGTTTTCCCAGGCGGAATTGGCGGCGAGCATCGGCGCGTCCCGCGTGCAGGTGGCTAGAGTGTGCGCGGAATTGAAGAAACGTGGGCTGATCGAAGTGGAAAAGGGAAAGGTGTTCCTCTTGAATGAGCAGGGGCTGATGGAGTACGTATCTTTCCAAGATTTTCGGTGAAAATCAGAGGTGCAACCGAAAAAAGTGCCTGTTTTGGGAAAGTGCAACCGCTGGTTGACGAGAAATACCGTCCGCTTGGTGGTCGGCAACCGAGCGTTTTGCTAAGATAAAGGGGAAGAAAACGCTCCGGCGGCAGAAAGGATGAATCATGATGATCATGGCGGAAAAAATCACGATGCTGCGCAAGCGCAGCGGCTGGTCCCAGGAAGAACTGGCAGAAAAACTGGGTGTTTCCAGACAGGCAGTCTCCAAGTGGGAGTCCGGCGCTTCCCTGCCCGACTTGGATCGGATGGTGAAGATGAGCCAGTTGTTCTGCGTCAGCACCGACTACTTGTTGAAGGATGAGATCGAGGAGGTCACCCTGCCGGAAGGAGAACTGGCGCCGGAATCCGGCGGAGATTATGTGGTGACTTTAGAGGAAGCCAATGCCTTCCTGGACTTGACCCGACAGCTCTCCGCACGCATAGCCATGGCAGTTGCCCTGTGCATCCTCTCCCCTATCTGCCTCATTCAGTTGGCTGGCGTGGCTGAATACAAGGGCAGCGTTTCGGAGGTGTTCGCCACCTGCGTGGGGGTGTCTGTTCTGCTGATTCTGGTGGGCATTGGTGTGGCCATCCTCCTTTTCAACGGCATGAAGCTCTCCCCCTACCAGCACATAGAAAAGGAGATCCTCTCCCTCCAATACGGCGTCAGCGGCGTAGTACAGCGGCGGAAGGAGGCAGATGAACCGGCTTATCGGATGAGCCTGGTGGTGGGTGTGGTGCTCTGCATCCTCAGCGTTGTTCCCCTCCTGCTGACTTCTGCCTTGAACCTGGGCGATTACATCAGCATCTGCTGCGTCAATGTCCTGCTGGCTCTGGTGGCCGCAGCGGTCTTTCTCTTTGTCCGCTTCGGCAGCATCCACAGCAGCTATCAGAAGATCCTCCAGGAGGAGGATTACACCAAGGAGCGGAAGCAAATCAACAAAAAGCTGGCCTGGTTCCCCGGCGTCTACTGGACGCTGGCTACGGCCATCTATCTGGCCTATAGCTTTATCACACAGAGATGGGACTTCACCTGGATCGTCTGGCCGGTGGCCGGCGTGCTCTTTGTGGCGGTGTATGGTATTTTGCAGGCTGTGGTGCGTGGGAAAAAGTAAAAGTATCGCTGCTTGTTTAGAATTCTTGACATTTAAAGGGATTTATGTTACTATCTTAATGGCTTTTCGCACGAGTGTGAACATAGATTCACCACCCTGGCCAGTCGTGGCTAACCACACGGCTGGCCTTTTACTTTTCTATTGGTTGTCTTACTCACTGACCATGCCATGCTTTATATATAAAAAATCTGAAAAAGGGAACGCTTTTCAGCGTTCCCTTTTATATTTGCAATCAGTCCAGCTGGAACTGACCGGTGTAGAGTTGATAGTAGCGTCCCTTCTGGTCCAGCAGCTCCTGGTGATCGCCCTTCTCCTGGATCTCGCCATGCTCGATGACCACGATGCACTTGGCGTTGCGGACGGTGGACAGCCGGTGGGCGATGACAAAGACGGTGCGGTTCTCCATCAGCGCATCCATGCCCTGAGAGATGAGCGCCTCGGTACGGGTGTCAATGGAGGAGGTGGCTTCGTCCAGCACCATGACGGGAGGATCGGCTACCGCCGCCCGGGCGATGGCCAGCAGCTGCCGCTGTCCCTGGGACAGGTTGGCGCCATCGCTGGTGACCATGGTCTGGTAGCCGTCCGGCAGACGCCGGATGAAGCTGTGGGCGTTGGCGGTCTTGGCGGCCTGGATGCACTCCTCGTCAGTGGCGTCCAGTCGGCCGTAGCGGATGTTGTCCATGACGGTGCCAGTGAACAGGTGGGTGTCCTGGAGCACTACGCCCAGACTGTGCCGCAGGGAGTCCTTCTGAATGTCCTTGACGTTGATGCCGTCATACTCGATGGAGCCGGCCTGAATCTCGTAGAACCGGTTGATGAGGTTGGTGATGGTGGTCTTGCCTGCGCCGGTGGAGCCAACGAAGGCGATCTTCTGACCAGGCTTTGCGTAGACGCTGACGTTATGGAGCACCTGCTTATCCGGCACATAGCCGAAGTCCACGTTCTTCAGGCGCACGTCCCCTTTCAACTCCACATACTGGACGCTGCCATTATCCTGGGGCACCTTCCAAGCCCAGGCGGTGACGCGGCCGGATTCCCAAGCCTTCAAAGAGCCGTCCGGATTGTGCTCGGCAGGCACCAGGGTGACCTTGCCTTCGTCTACTTCCGCTGCCTCGTCGATGACCTGGAAGATACGCTCTGCGCCAGCCAGGGCGGAGAGGATGTTGGTCATCTGCATGGAGATCTGGTTCATGGGCTGAGAGACCTGCTTGGAGTAGGTCAGATAGGCCACCAGACCGCCGATGTCAAAGCTGCCCAGAATGGCCAGAGCGCCACCGAAAGCGGCAGTGAAGGCGTAGCCAATATTGGACAGGTTGCCGGCTACCGGCATGATGCAGGTGCTGAAAAAGCTGGCGTTGCTGGCGGCCACTCGGAAGTTCTCGTTCAATTCATTGAAGGTCTCCTTGGCCTGATCCTCATGGGTGAAGGCTTTGACCACTTTCAGACCCTCGATGGTTTCCTGAATGTTGCCGTTCAGAGTGCCCAGAGCGGCCTGTTGCTTGGCAAAGTAGAGGCGGCTCTTGCCGCCCAGCTGCTTGAACACCAGAAGGGTGACCGCCAACATGACCAGGGTGACCAGAAAGAGCACTCGGCTCAGATAGAGCATCATGACCACGATGCCCACGAAGGTGAACAGGGCGGAGACACACTGGAGGACGGACTGCTCCAAAACCTGGAGGACGTTGTCGGCATCATTGGTGAAACGGCTCATCAGGTCGCCGTGGGGATGCTGGTCAAAGTAGGTCAGGGGCAGAGTCTGCATATGGTTGAACAGATCCCGCCGCAGGGCATTGGTGCCCCGCTGTGCCACACGAACCATCATATTGCCTTGGAGGAAGTAGCAGGCGGCGGCAAAGACGTAGACGGCCAGCAGCTGCAGCACCTTAGGCCCCAAGCTGGGCAGGGTGGTCTGACCGGCGGCCACTGCTGCGGCGATGTCGTTGATGATGGGGCGCGTGATATAGGTGGCGCCCACGCTGGCCAGGGCGGAAGCGATGACGCAGAGAAATGCCACAATGAGCATGACTGGGTGCTGTCCCATGTAGCTCAACAGACGTTTCACGGTCTTTTTGGTTTCCTTGGGCTTCTGGAACCCGCCGATGGGGCCACCGCCGTGGCCGTTGACCTTGCGATTTTTTCTGGGAGCATCAGCCATGGTAGACCCCTCCTTTCAGCTGGGAGTGATAGATTTCCTGATAGATCTTGCTCTCTGCCATCAGCTGGTCGTGGGTGCCGATGTCGGCCACCTTGCCGTCATCCAAAATGATGATCTGATCGGCGTCCCGCACCGAGCTGATACGCTGGGCGATGAGGAAAACCGTGGTGTGTTTCAGGTTCTGATGGAAGGATTCTCGGATGCGGGCTTCCGTGGCAGAGTCCACAGCGGAGGTGGAGTCGTCCAGGATGAGGATAGAGGGCTTGCGGAGCATAGCACGGGCGATGCATAGACGCTGCTTCTGACCGCCGGAGACGTTGACGCCGCCCTGTTCCAGCCAGGTGTCGAAGCCCTTGGGGAAGGATAGGATGAAGTCATAAGCCTGGGCGTCCTTGGCCGCTTGGATGATTTCTTCTTCCGTGGCGTTGGGGTTGCCCCACAGCAGGTTCTCTCGGATGGTGCCGGAGAACAGGACGTTGTTTTGGAGCACCATGCCAATGCGGTGGCGCAGGTCTTCCAGCGGATAGTCTTTCACGTTGATGCCGTCCACCAGCACCTCCCCTTCCGTGGCGTCGTAGAACCGAGGGATGAGATTGACCAGGGTGGATTTGCCCTCGCCGGTGCCGCCAATGACGGCAATCACCTGGCCGGGCTTGGCAGTGAAGGAGATGTGGGACAGGACGTTATCGCCGGTGCCGGAGGTGTCATATTTAAAGGAGACATCCCGAAATTCCACCTGACCTGCTTGTTCCGGCAGAGCGGGTGCGGTACCGTCCTGAATGTCCGAGTCGGTGTCGATGACTTCAAAGATACGCTGGGCGCAGGCCTTGGCACGGGTGTACATCAACAGGCACATAGCCACCATCATAACGCTCATGAGCACCATGAGGACGTAGTTCAGCAGCGAGGACAGCAGGCCAATCTCCAGGTCGCCGCGCAGGACGGTTTGGCCGCCCAGGTAGAGGATGAGGACGGTGGAGATGGAGACGCCCAACATCATAGCAGGCTGCATGAGGATGATGCGCAGGCTCACGTTCATGCCGGCTTTGGTGAAGTTGTCGTTGGAGGTTTTGAACTTCTCCTTCTCAAATTCCTCTCGGACATAGGATTTGACCACACGGATGGCGGTCAGATTTTCCTGGACGGTTTCATTGAGCAGATCCAGCCGATGCTGCATGGCACGGAACAGCCCCATGCAGACCTTCATCAGCAGGCCAATGACCAGGGCAATGACAGGCACGGCAATGATGAGGATCATAGCCAGCTGCCAGCGGATATAGATGGCCACTGCCATAGAGGCTACGATCATCACGCCGCTGCGGATGAGCAGGCGCAGAGCCATGGCTACCATGTTCTGCACGTTGGTCACATCATTGGTCAGACGGGTGACCAGAGAGGCAGTGGAGAATTGGTCGATGTTGCGGAAGGAAAAGGTGCTGATCTTCTCAAATTGCGCCTTACGCAGGTTGGCGCCCAGACCCTGGGCGGCAAAGGCGGCGTGCTTGGCGGACATGACGCCGCAGTACATGGCGGCAGCAGCCACCACCAGCATCAGCGCACCCATTTTCAGGATGACGGGCATATTGCCCTTTTGGATGCCGCTGTCAATGATCTCCGCCATCAGCAGAGGCAGGATCAGCTCGCAGATGGTCTCCAGCGCAATGAGCGCAGGCGCCAGGATCGCTTGTTTTTTGTATCCCTGGAAATAAGGGAACAGTCGTTTCATCATAGCAGGTTCTCAGTCCTTTCGTGTTAGAAATGGCAGCGGTGAGGGGAAAAGGCGGGCAATCCTCCGGACAGTCCTCCCCGCTGAGCTGGGACAGGTTGTTCAGCATTTGCTCCTGATAGCGCATCAGCTGTTCCTGATCCTCTGGGGAAAAGCCTTGGAGCATCTGATTGTCCACCGTCTCAAAGACCTTCACACATTCCAGAACGGCCTGACGCCCCTTTTCCGTGATGGACACTCGGTTCCGCCGAGCGTCTTGGGCGTCCGGTTCCTTGTGGACGTAGCCGCCTCGTTCCAGGGACTTCAACGAGTTGGCCACTGTCGCCGGTGAGACGTGGAGCCATTGCGCCAGCTGCTTCTGGCTGGGCAAGACCGCCCCTTCCTCCAACCCTTTGGACAGGATGAATAACAGCATGGGATTGCCCACATCCTGAAGGTGGTATTGAGCCATCAACGCTGTGACGGCGTTCCGATGGGCTCGGTTGAGCCGGTGGAGCATTAGGATGGAGGGGTTTTTCTTTTGATGCCAAAGATGCAAGTACTCGCCTCCTTTTAAATCGTTTGCGGGCTAATAATTAGCGTGCTTATTATTGTAATGAGATGTTTTTTGATTGTCAAGGGGAAATGTGAGAAAAAATTAGAACAAGTGTTTGTGATTTTCCCGATGCTGTGGTATACTGGCACAGCACGACCCAAAGAGCTTGTAAAAAGTGGAATTGCGAAGCGTCCACGGCGAGAAAGAAGAGGATGTCCTTGAAGAACCGGCTGACCCCCAAACAGAATCAGATCTACGACTACATCCTCGCTTTCACCCAGGAGCGAGGCTATCCCCCTTCCGTCCGAGAGATCGCGGAGGCGGTGCACCTGAAATCCCCTTCCACCGTCCACTTTCACCTGAAAGCCATGGAAGCCGCCGGTGTCATCCACAGAGGCGCAGGAAAGACCCGTTCCATCACACCGGTGACGCCGGCACACACTCACTCTGCACAAAAAATCCCCATCCTGCGGGAAGTGACCGCGGAGCTGTCCGACTTCACCGGGGAGACCCTGCTCTTTGACACGGGAGACGCAACCCAGTTCCACTTTGCCGTTCGGATGGAGCGGGACACCCTGCGTTCTGCCGGTATCCTGCCCGGTGACCTGGTGGTGGTGCGGCAGCAGGAGCCGCAGAAGCCGGGCGAGCTGATGCTCTTTCTGTTGGAGGGACAGACCGTCTGTGGTACTGCCCGCTGGGAGGGTGACCACTTATGGCTCACCATTCCGGACAAAACACCGGTGGACAGGACGGACGTGGTGCTGTTGGGAAAGGTGATCGCAGTGGTACGCCACTATGACTGAGAGGAGGAATCTTCCGATGAAATTGTTTTTGACCCGACATGGCCAGACCGATTGGAACACCAAGCGCTGCGTCTGCGGCCGAACGGAAGCGCAGTTGACCGACCTAGGTAGAGCACAGGCCGCTCAGGTAGGTGAAGAGGCGGCACGCGCCGGGGTGAATGTGATCCTGGCCTCCCCCATGGATCGCGCCCAGGAGACGGCGGCCATCATCGCCGAAAAGGTGGGCGTGCCGGTGCTGACGGAACCCCTCCTCATCGAACAGGACTTTGGCACCTTTGAAGGCCGGAGCGTGGATGACCCGGAGTACCGGGAGAAGCGCAAGAGCCTGCTGTGGCACTACCCGGAGGGCGAGTCCACGGCGCAGCTCATCCACCGTGCCTATACGGTCATCGAGAAGGTGCGGGATGCGTACCCGGATAAACGGGTGCTGCTGGTGTCCCACGGCTGCTTCTGCCGAGCGGCACGTACTTATTTTGTGGACATTCCCTTTGGGGATTTTTATGAGTTTTATATGGAGAACTGCCAGCTGTTGGAGTTCGACCTGTAACGAAAAAGCCTGTCTTTCTGAGGAAAGACAGGCTTTTGTTGATGATATAGGGGTTATCCCATGTGTTTCCCGCTGTACTCGGCGTTGTCGATGAGCAGGATGCTGCGCACCAGGAACCACAGAGCGGTAGCGGCCAGCAAAAACTTCTGATACAGCTCCACCGAGTCCGCCAGTGCGATCACAGAGAGCATCACCGTCAGCAGGCTGAACCAGGTGGCCGCTTGGGGACGGGGGAACTGGAAGGCGAAGGAGGCGGTGAAGTACCAGGCCAGGGCGGCGGAGCTGACGGCGAAGACCTGCCAGGCGAAGGACATGACCGACGGGTTGGAGGCGTTGGAGTGATAGGTCAGCACCAGCCAAACGCAGGACATGAAGCCGGGGATGAGGGGTGCCAGAGACCAGCTGCCGCTGTCGCCGTTGCGCAGGACCATAAAGAAGATGGCCGCCGTAGCGCAGAGCATCAGGATGCCCAGGAACAACAGGAAGGGCTGTGTCTGGAACAGCACCGCCAGCAGATTGCTGCCCCCGTTGTTCAGATAGGTCAGGAACAGCGTGCGGAAGATCATCCCCGTCCCCACCAAAAAAGCGGCGGCGGAGAGGAACTCTAACCCTTGCAGCAGTGTATCTGCGTGATAGGCGGAGTACCAGTCCTGGGCTTCATTGGCCACGAAAAAGCTCAGGAAGAAGAGCAGCAGGGTGCCAATGATGGTCAGGGCGATGAGGGCGTAGGAATAGGGATGATGCAGGATGGGCATCCCCGTGGAGGGAGACAGGGCCACAGACAGCTGCTGCATCCGCAAAAAGAAGCCGATCACGCCCAACGCCAGGGCGAGCAAGGGGTAGTAGATTCGTTTCATAGATAACCTCCGCAAATAGGATGAGAAAAGCCGCACAGAGCGCGACATAATATCAGACAGTGTGTTTTACTATTGTACTCCAAAACCAACGGGATGTCAGCAGAAATTTCATGATTTTCCAGGGGATTTTTGCACGGGACCCCGGCCTTGCGCATAAACTAGAACCAGAATGAAACGGAAAGGAATGGTTGGAATGTGCGGCATTGGCGGATTTTGCGATTGGAGCCGGGATAACCGGACGTGGCAATGGGAAAAGACCGGGGAACGGATGTGCCGTTCCTTGGAGCGACGGGGGCCGGATGACGGCGGCCTGTGGCTGGGGCAGGACTGCGTCTTAGCCCACCGGCGGCTGGCGGTCATCGACCCGGAGAATGGGCATCAGCCCATGGTGCGCCGGGACGGGGACGGGCAGGACATCGTGCTGGTCTACAACGGGGAGCTGTACAACACCGACGACCTGCGGCAGGAACTGACCCGAAGAGGGCACCAGTTTGTCACCCGGACGGACACCGAGGTGGTGTTGGAAGCCTGGCGGGAGTACGGCGAAGGGATGGGCGACCACTTGGAGGGCATCTACGCCTTCGCCATCTGGGAGGAGCGCACCCGCACGCTGTTCTGCTGCCGGGACCGGTTTGGGGTAAAACCCTTCTTCTATACCATGGTGGGCAGCACCTTCGTCTTTGGCTCCGAGCTGAAGACCCTCTTCTGCTACCCTGGCCTGACGCCGGAGGCGGATGAGACCACATGGCAGGAGGTGTTGGGCATCTCCCCTGCCCGCACGCCGGGAGTGGGGGTGTTCAAAGGGATTTCCGAGCTGAAACCGGCCCACCAACTCACCGTCAGCTCAGATGGCCTGCAGGTCCGGCGCTATTGGAACGTGACCAGCCGTCCCCACACGGAGGACTACCCAGAGACGGTGGAACACCTGCGGCACCTGCTCTCCTCTGCCATCCGGCGGCAGCTGGTCAGTGACGTGCCTCTGTGCACCCTGCTCTCCGGTGGGCTGGATTCTTCCATCATCACCGCCGTGGCAGCCAACGCCTATCAGGAGTGGGGACTGCCGCCCTTGGAGACCTATTCCTTTGACTACACCGACAACCAGAAATATTTCAAAGCGTCCTCCTTCCAACCTGACGCCGACTGGCCCTGGGTGGAGCGGATGCGGAAGGAATTCGGCACCGACCACCGTATCTTGACCTGTTCTCAAGAGCTGCTGGTGTCCCTACTGGGAGCGGCGGTGGAGGCCAAAGACCTACCGGGGATGGCGGATTTGGACTCCTCGTTGCTCTACTTCTGTAGTCAGATCCGCCAGCGCCATACAGTTTCCCTGTCCGGCGAGTGCAGCGACGAGATTTTTGGCGGCTACCCGTGGTTCCACCGGGCGGATATGCTGGCAGCGGACACCTTCCCTTGGAGCATGGACATCACCGCCCGCACCGACGTGTTCCGACCGGAAGTGGTGGAGCGGCTCCAGCTAGAGGATTATGTCAAATGGCGCTACCAGGAGAGCGTGGCAGAAACCCCGCGTCTGGAGGGCGAAACGGAGGCGGAAGCCCGGCGGCGGGAGATTGGCTGGCTGAACCTGAATTGGTTCATGACCAACCTGCTGGACCGGAAGGATCGTATGAGTATGTATTCCGGCTTGGAGGTCCGTGTGCCCTTCTGCGACCACCATCTGGTGGACTACGTGTGGAACATTCCCTGGGAAATGAAGAGCCGGGGCGGCATCCGCAAACAGGTCCTCCGAGACGCCGCCGCAGGCATCCTGCCGGAGGACGTCCGCAACCGTCCCAAGTCTCCCTACCCCAAAACCCACAACCCCCTCTTCGAGCGGCTGGCACGGGAGAAGCTGCGGGCAATCTTGCGCCGCCCTGATGCCCCCATCCACAGCCTGGTGGACACCCAGACCTTGGAGGACGGCCTGCTCCGGGACGCCGGGGACTACGGCCGCCCCTGGTTCGGCCAGCTCATGGCGGGGCCGCAGATGATCGCTTACCTGATCGAACTGAATATCTGGATGGAACGATTTGGACTGTCTGCTTGAGGATGACAAAGAGGTGGAGAAAATCCACCTCTCTTTTTGTGCAAAATCCTTAAACAATTCTTAAAGGAAAAATTTAACGATGTAAAAGAATTGTATGTTATAATAAAAATACCAAAAAAGGATGAAGTGGAAGTGATAGCGGCAGAGGTATCCCTGCCCGAGGAGGAAGAAAGGAGCATATGACATGAAGCAAGAAAAGAAAGACGGAAAACGGGTGCTGGCTATCGTGCTGCTCATCTCCCTGTTCTTGAACTTCTCCCTGCTGGCCTTTGTCATCGACACAAGGCACACGTGGCAGCAGGAACAGAAACGCCCCACATTTCAGTATGGCACTTATGTGGATGACACGGAAGATATGCGGACCCGGAAGCTCTTTGTGATAGATAGCCAGGCGGAACACAATTTTTACTACTACACGGAATCTCCCCGGAAGATCATGGCGCAGGGAACGTGCCAGTTTTTGACCAGCGGAGAAGGGGTGCTCCATGAGCAGAGCGGTGCTGTCTGCGGTTATGTCATCCCCATGGCGGGTGGTGACGCGGAGCTAGTCTGGATGAAGGGCGAGATAGTTCGAGTACATCACTATGACAAGGCGGCAATCCTGCCATCAATATCATAAGCAAAAAGGGCAGAACCATTCTGCCCTTTTTATGTTGACAAAACTAGGCGATTACAGTACAATGAAACTGGGAAATAGATTAAAAATTAACAAAAGTTACAAAAAGTATCAAAGGAGAGGACCATGAGAAAGAACGTGGGCGTAATATTGCTGGTGACCTTGTTTGGCTCCCTGCTCTTGAATGTCTGCCAGTTCGTGGGCGTAGGTCACACGGAAAAAGCCGACCCCTGGGTGGGCACCTACATCTGCGGTGACGAGCGAGATGGGGCGACCTATATCGTGCTGACGTCGGAGCGGGAGTATTACCGCTATCAGCAGTTCGGAACACCGGAAAAGGCTGCCTACTCTGTGGATGAGGATGGACAGGTCACCCTGTCGAAAGACAACGGGGCAGTCATTCTCTACGCAGGTCAGCGGCTGTGGTACGTCCAGGATGGGCAGGCGGAGCCGTATGAGAAGACGTCGGATCAGGCTGTGTTTATCAATGTGGAGGAAGAAGGCTGAGAAAATGAAACGCCGTAGTTGGGGCACTATCCTTTTGGTGCTGTTTTTGGTGGGGTGTTATGCCAACGCGCAGTACGCCCAGCGGAATGAGCTGCCGGAGCGGGACGTGTTCCAGTTGGATGTGCAGTGTGAGGAAGGGCTGAAGCCTGGAGACACCGGAGAGATCGCTGTTTCGCTGGAAAACACCGGAGAACAGGACTATTTTCTCGACTACACCAATCTGTTTGTGATCTCTGTGGACGGAAAACAGATCACGCCGCAAGAAGATGGGACAGATGGCTGGGCGCTGCCCGGCGGGGACGAAGTGTCAGAAGACTATGAGTTTGTGGCCGGAAAACCCGGAAAACACAAAGTGATCGTGCAGGCGCAGTTCCAGATACAGAACCAGGCTGGGGACAGCCGGTCGTACCGTTATGAGGAGAAAACTTGGATGGAAGTGATGGGAAAGGAGTAAGAGATGAAAAAAGGAAAGCGAGTATGGATTCCGCTGGTCATCATTGTTTTGATCGTGCTGAACCTATTTACGGCATATCAATACAGTACGCTGGCGCAGAAGTTGGATAACAGGAAGGTACAGGATTTTGCCGGGACCTATCAGTTTGCCCAAGAGCAAACGTATTTGGCTATCACAACCCAAGAGGTGGAAAAAACTTTCGCCATTTACGACCAATCCAGCAAGCGCATGGCGTCCGGCACGTATGAAACGGTGGATGAGAACAGCATTTCCCTGCGTGTGGATGGTAAGCCGTATGCTGCGCTGATCTACTCCAACGAGAAGTTCTATTATGTGGACGAGAATCATGAAGTGACTGTGGTGAACAAAGTGATGGATTCGGCGATAGATGATACAGAAGGAGGAAGTACGTCATGAAGAAGAAACAAATCTTGACTTGGGTCATTTGTCTCGTGATCCTGCTGGGCATTCCCATTGGTATGCGCATCAGCAGCCATCTTCGTACCTTTGGTTTGAGCAAGAGCGTCCTGCAGGGGGAACAGACCCCTGACGCAGAGGAGACCGTCCGCCTGTGCCTTTACGATGTCAATCGCGGAGAGACCGAGCAGGCCAACCAGCTGATGACGGACGGGTGTGAACAGTACGAGGCCAAGACGCTGCCGGATGTGAAGCTGCTGGACATTGAGCCGAAGGCAGATAATTCGGAACAGGAACAGGGCTTCCGCGTTGTGTATAACTGTCGGACGTTTTGGGCGCCTTGGTGGAAGGATGACTGGACGAATGATGTGGACTTCCAGCTGGTGCAGCAGGATGGTGGGTGGAAGATCAAATCCATCGGCAACGGCTGACCCTGAAAATAGAATTGTGACACCGGGGCGCAGGGGCAATCCTCCTGCGCCCCTTGCAATCATTGGCAAGGGAGGGTATAATAATCCAATGTATCAATCTCTGCGCAGGCTCCAGGGATCCCCACGCATCTGGGGCGCCGGCTGCCTGCCCTTTTTCCACTCGCTAGAAGGACGGAGGAGAGAAACTGTGGCCCGCTTCCATTCGGCGGCGCCAACAAAGGAGGAACTGCGACAATGGCAGAAAAGTTTTATATCACAACCCCCATCTATTACCCCAGCGATAAGCTGCACATTGGCCACAGCTATACCACCGTGGCCTGTGATGCACTGGCACGCTACAAGCGGATGCAGGGCTATGACGTCATGTTCCTGACGGGCACCGACGAGCACGGCCAGAAGATCCAGGATAAGGCCGCCGCCAAGGGTGTAACGCCGAAGGAATACGTGGATGCCATTGTGGCTACCGTCAAGGACCTGTGGAAGACCATGGACGTCAGCTATGACCGCTTTATCCGTACCACCGATGACTATCATGTCAAGAGTGTGCAGAAGATCTTTACCAAGCTGCATGACCAGGGTGATATCTACAAGAGCACCTATAAGGGCATGTACTGCAAGCCGTGCGAAAGCTTCTGGACTGAAGCCCAGCTGAAAGACGGCAAGTGCCCCGACTGCGGCGGCCCTGTCTATGAGGCAGAGGAGGAAGCCTACTTCTTCAAGACCAGCAAATACGCTGACCGCCTGCTGAAATATTATGACGAGCACCCGGATTTCATCCAGCCCGCTACCCGCAAAAACGAGATGATCGCCTTCATCAAGCAGGGCCTGCAGGATACCTGTGTATCCCGTACCAGCGTTTCCTGGGGCATCCAGGTTCCGTTTGACCCCAAGCACACCATCTATGTGTGGATCGATGCACTTTCCAACTACATCACCGCACTGGGCTATGATAACGACACCTACCACGACTTTGATAAGTACTGGCCCGCTGACATCCACATGGTCGGCAAGGAGATTCTGCGTTTCCACACCATCATCTGGCCTGCCATGCTGATGGCTCTGGATCTGCCCCTGCCCACCAAGGTGTTTGGCCATGGCTGGCTGCTGCTGAACGGCGGCAAAATGTCCAAGTCCAAGGGCAACGTGGTAGACCCCGTCAAGCTGTGCGACCGTTACGGCGTGGACGCTGTGCGTTACTTCCTGTTACGCGAAGTTCCGTTCGGCAACGATGGTGCTTTCACCAATGAAGCCCTGATCAACCGCATCAATACCGACCTGGCCAACGACCTGGGCAACCTGCTGTCCCGTTCGGTCGCTATGTGCGAAAAGTACTTTGGCGGTGCTGTGAGCGCCAACGGCCAGGCCGATGCCCTGGACGATGAGCTGAAAAGCCTGACTGCCGCCCTGCCCGGCAAGGTGGATGCCGCCATGGATGCTCTGGATGTACCCACTGCACTGATCGCTATTTTTGAGGTTGTGCAGCGCGCCAACAAGTATATTGACGAGACTGCCCCCTGGGTGCTGGCCAAGAGCGAGGAAACCAAGCCCCGCCTGGAAGCTGTTCTTTACAACCTGTGCGATGCCCTGCGCACCGTTACCGTGCTGATGCAGGCTTACCTGCCCAACACCGCACCCAAGATGGCCGAGCAGCTGGGTTTGAGCGACCTGAGCTATGCCGACCTGGCAAACCATCCGGCCGAATACCATGTGCACAAGGGCGAAGCCCTCTTCCCGCGCATTGACGTGAAGAAGGAAATCGAGTATCTGGAAGCCGAGGACGCCAAGCAGAAGGCTGCTGCCGAAGCCGCCGCTGCCCCCAAGGCCGAGGAAAAGAAAGAGGAAGCCGTTGCTGAAATCACCGACCATGAGCCGGAGATCAGCTTTGACGACTTCTGCAAGGTGGAGCTGCGCGTGGCCGAAGTGCGCGCCTGCGAAAACATGAAAGAAAGCAAGAAGCTGCTGCACCTGACCGTGTTTGACGGCGAGCGCGAGCGCTGCATCCTGTCCGGCATTGCCAAGTGGTATAAGCCGGAAGATCTGATCGGCAAAAAGATCGCCATTGTGGCCAACCTGGCACCCCGCCCGATGATGAAGGGCAAGTATACCAGCGAGGGCATGATCGTTGCCGCTGACACCGCTGACGGCGGCTGCGAGATCGCTTTCTACAGCGATAATGTGCCCACCGGAACGAGAGTACACTGAGGAAGGTAGGAGTTAGGAAGTAGGAGTTAGGAATTTTTGGGGCGCAAAGGCCGTTTTGAATTAGCAATTAGATTTGAAACTGCCAGATAGCCTAAATTAGGAAAAGTGTATCAGAAGATAAAACAAAATGGGAAAGCGTTTGGAACACTCAAATGGCTAATTCTGCATTGCTGATTCCTAATTAACTCCCGCTTCCCCAAAAATTATGACAAAATCTTCCTCTCCCTCTCGTTTGGATGCCTTTTTTGGCAACCCGGCGGCTGCGGTGGGCATGGCGGTGGTGTGCAATGTGCTGTGGGGGTCGGCGTTTCCGTTTATCAAAATGGGGTACCGGCTGTTTGCTATTGACGCCACCGATACCGCTTCCATCATGTGCTTTGCCGGTGTCCGCTTTATGCTCAGCGCGCTGCTGGTGTATGCCGGGGGCGCGGCGCTGCGGCGCGGGCCGCTGCCCATGCCAAAGGGCAAAAATCTGCTTTCCTGCTGCGGGCTGGGCCTGTGGCAGACTGCTGCACAGTATACCTTTTATTATTCCGCCGTTGCCCTGCTGACCGGGGCTATGGGCGGCATTCTGAACAGCACCCAGAGCTTTATGGGGGTTATCCTGGCACACTTTTTGTACGGCAAAGCCGACCGCATGACGCCGCGCAAAGCGATTGGCTGTGCGCTGGGGTTCAGCGGTGTGCTGGTGGCAACTCTTGGCAACCACGGCAGCGGCAGCCCGGCGGGCGTTGCCTATATGCTGATCGCTTCGGTGATTTTTGCACTGGCCGGGCCGTGGAACAAAGCCGTGACCCAAAAGGTGGATTCGTTCACCGTCTCCTGCCTGAACCTTGGGGTCGGCGGTGCGGCGCTGCTGGTCATCGGCCTTGTTCTGGGCGGCAGCCTGCACCCGCAAAGCTTTGGCGCTGTGCCGGTGCTGCTTTTCCTGGCATTTATCTCCGGTGCCGGTTATGTGATCTGGGCACTGCTGATGAAAAACAACCCTGTTTCCCGCATTGCCGTGTTCGGCCTGATCATTCCGATCATGAACGTTCTGCTCTCCGCCATCCTGAACGGCGAGCCCCTGTTCGAATGGCAATACCTCGCCGCCCTTGTGCTGGTGTGCGGGGGAATCTATTTGGTTAATAGGCCGGCAGCAGGGAAGAAAAAGGAAAATTAGGAATTAGAAATTAGTAATGAGAAATTAAGAACAATGTTTGGCAATTTCTAATTGCGAATTCCTCATTCAACGTAAGGGCAAAGCTATGACCAACATCTTCGATACCCACGCGCATTATTCGTCCCGGCAGTTTGATGCGGACCGGGATGCGGTGATGCGGGCGCTGGGGGAAGGCGGCGTGGTGGGCGTGCTGGAATGTGCAACGCATTCCGGCGATGCCGCTGCGGTGCTGGAACTGGCCCACAAATATCCTTTTGTACATGCCGCGCTGGGCATCCACCCCGAAAGCCTTGGCGAGGAGGACGCCGCCACTGTGGCCACTTACCACGGGGACTGGCGGGCCGAGCTTGCCGCCATGCGCCCCCTGTTTGATGACCCCGCTGTGATCGCGGTGGGGGAAATCGGGCTGGACCACCATTGGCCGCTGCCAGCGCAGGAACAGTACGACCTGTTTGAAGCGCAGCTCCAGCTGGCGCAGGAGCTGGACCTGCCGGTCTCGGTGCATGACCGCGAAGCCCACGCCGAAATGTATGAGCTGCTGCGCCAGTACCGCCCCCGCGGGGTGCTGCACTGTTACAGCGGCAGCGCTGAGGACGCCGCCTGGCTGACGGCGCAGGGCATGGCCCTTGGATTTGGCGGCGCTGTGACTTATAAAGGAGCCAAGCGCGCGGCCAAGGTGCTGGCCATGGTGCCGCACGAACTGGCTGTGCTGGAAACCGACTGCCCCTATATGTCCCCCGAACCGGTGCGCGGCACCCGCAACGACAGCCGGAACATTGCCCATGTGGCAGCCAAGATCGGCGAGATCTGGCAGATGGATGCCCAGAGCGTCCTGGATTTGACCGCTGAAAATGCAAAACGCATCTTCAATCAATAAGGCAGCGCTGCACCAAGTTGTGCAGCCTTTGCCGCAAACAATTTATCTGGAGGAATCACCATGAAAGCACGCATTCCCAAACACCGCGAATTTATCATCGACTTCCCGAAAGAGGTTTCTCAGGAAAAGGCAGACGAAGGCTGGGAGAAGCTGACCGCCCTGCTGGAAGATTACAAGAAGGCCCATAACGGCCAGAGCGTTTACTCCCCGACCTTCATCGAGGACCTGGAGCCCGCCGTGAAGGAACTGCAGGCAGAGTACGGCTTTACCTACACCGTTGAAACTGCAAAATAATTGCTGAACCCGCTGCGGTCCTTGCTGAATGTGAGGATCGCATTTTTGTTATAGAATTTATGGCAGGAAATCGTATTCTTCCTTATGGTTTCTACACAATTCAGCCGTAAACTGAATGTGTAGCAAACATAAGGAGGATGATGAGATGCTGCAAACAACACACAAAGGTCTGTCCGGCACGGCGCTCAAAACCATTGCACTGGTACTGATGCTGATGGATCATATCCACTACTTTTTTGAGTTTACCGGATGCATCCCGGAATGGTTCAGCATGCTGGCGCGCCTGTCGGCACCGCTGTTTTTGTTCTGCACGGTGGAAGGCTTTGCCCATACGCATGACCGCAAGCGGTATTTCTTCCGTATCTGGTGCATCGGTGCGGGCATGGCGGCGGTGCAATTTTTCATGATCTATGCCAAGGCGTTCCGCCGCGGGGATGGCTTTTACCCGCAGAACGCGATCTTCCAGGATTTTGTTCTGCTCTGTGTGATCTGGCAGGGCATCGACTGGGTGCGCGCCAAAAAGTATGGGAAGGGCATTGCCGCTATCGCGGCAGTGGTCGGCTGGCCGTACCTGTTTGCTGCAGTGCTGGGAATGTTCCCGCAGCTTATGCAGAGGCCGATTGTCAGCGCCGTGCTGGCGTTTGTCATCACCAGCCCGGTGCCCATGTGGACCAGCATCACGGACGGTGGTTGGGGCTACCTGGTTAGCGGCGTGCTGCTGTATCTGCTGCGGAACCACCGCAAAGCACAGGTAGCTGTGTGGGCACTGAACAGCTTTTTGTGGGATTTTGTGCTGGTGTACCTGCAGCTGCGCGGTCAGCCGGGGTTTGAACTTTCCCAGATGTTTACCACCTATTACGAATGGTTTGGCGTGGCCGCCGCGGTGCTGATGCTGGCTTACAACGGCACGCGCGGCAGCGGGCATAAACAGCTGTTTTATTGGTTCTACCCGGCCCATGTCTACCTGCTGTATGGGGTGTCCTGCCTGGTGTATCGCCTGATTGCATAAAAAGGAGGAAGATGTTATGGCGCATATTCTTGCGGTTGATGATGACCCAGATCTTTGCACACTGCTGAAAACGGCACTGGAACGGGACGGCCACGCGGTAGAAATCCGCACATCCGGCGTGACCGTGACGGAAAGCCTGTGCCGCTGGGCGGACTGCATCCTGCTGGATGTGATGATGCCCGGCGAGGATGGCTTTGCCACCTGCCGCCGCATCCGCGCCATAACGCAGGCACCGATTTTATTTTTGACTGCCCGCACCGATGAACAGTCGGTTCTGACCGGCCTTGGCATTGGGGCGGACGATTACCTGACCAAGCCGTTCCGCGTGGCGGAGCTGCGCGCCCGCGTGGCCGCCCACCTGCGGCGGCAGAACCGTGCCCCCGCCAGCCGCATGGTGCGCGGCGGAATCGGGTTCGACCTGGCGGCCAAAACCGCGATGGTGGGGGAGCAACCGCTGCCATTCACCCGGTCGGAATACGCAATCAGCGAGTATCTGGCCCTGCACGCGGGGCAGACGTTCAGCAAAGAACAGATATATGAAGCTGTTTTTGGCTATGATGGCACAGCGGACGATACGGCAGTGACCCAGCACATTAAAAATATCCGCGCCAAACTGCGCACAGCGGGCGTTGCCGCGCCGGAAACCGTACTGAAAACAATATGGGGAGTGGGCTACCAATGGAAAAGCGAAACCTGACCCCGCTGCGCAATGTGCTGGTGCGCTACCTTGTGGTGTGCGGCGGTGGAAGCCTTGTGATCCTGCTGGTGTGGTGGGGGCTGTTTATGTCGCTTATACACAATGGGTTTTTGCTGCCTCCCGTTACCGGGGCGCAGGTGTGCAGCGAAGCACGGGATTACGCCGCAACCGCCACCGTTGAAACCTTTGACCCCAACGCCATTGACCCGCTGTGCCGCTATGCCATCTTACAGGCCGGGACAGCGCATGTGCTGCAAACCAACATGACAGCCAGCCAGCTGAAAAAAGCGAGGAACATATTAACGGGCGGCAGGCAGTGGGTGGTGGCATCGTACCAATACTACCAATATGTGGTGGATATGGCGGATGGCGCACGCTGCATTTTGCAGTATGATTATTCGGTGCCCTATGCGGACCCGGCACTGCGGGAAGTCCTGCCGGATTTCCAGACCATGTATATTCTGCTGCTGATTTTGCTGGAGGTGATATGGCTGGCGCTGTGTACCCACTGCACGGTGAAGGTGCTGACGGGGGAGACCCGCAAGCTGACCAAAGCTTCCGCAGCAATCGCCGCCCAGCGCCCGGAAGAAATCGAGGTTTCCGGCGCTAAGGTGAGGGAGTTCGCCGAAACGTTGCGGGCTATGCAGACAATGGGCAGCCAACTGACAGCCAGCCTGCAAAGCCAGTGGAAGCTGGAACAGCAGCGCGCCGAGCAGACCGCCGCCCTGGCCCATGACCTGAAAACCCCGCTGGCGATCATAACCGGCAACGCCGACCTGCTGGCGGAGGATGAGAACCTGACCGAAGCCCAGAAAGCCCAGATTGCCGCCATGCAGCGCGCCGCGGAAAAAGCGGACCGCTACCTGCAAACCCTGCGCACCGTCAACACCACCGAAACCAGCCCGCAGGAGCCGATGCAGCGGGTGCAGGTGCAGGAAATTCTGACACGGTGCGCTAATGATGCCAAATTGTTGTGCGATAATAAGAATATACAATTTGTACTAAACAACGCAATGGAAAACGCCCGAACCATCCCTGCACAAAGGCAGGCACTGGGCCGGGCACTGGATAATATTTTAGAAAACGCCGTTCGCTTTACCCCCGCTGGCGGAACCATCACGCTGGATGCTGTGGAAGAGGGACAGGAAATTGTTTTCACTGTAACGGATACCGGGCCGGGGTTCAGCCCGGAAGCCCTGCAGAAAGCGGGCCGGGAACTCTTCACCACTGATGCCGCCCGCGGCCAGCACTGGGGCCTTGGCCTTGCTGCCGCCCGCCGCACCGCCCAAACCCATAACGGTACCCTAACCGTAAGCAACGGAGAGAACGGGGGAGGAAAAGTGGAATTGAGAGTTAGGAGGTAGGAGTGAGGAGTTTTTTGGGTCGCAGATACCGTTAAAGGTCGGCCAAAATATATAAATTAAAATGTAGGGAACGTTCTTGACCGTTCCGTTGCCTTGGCAAACATCCCATGTGAGGAGATGATTTTGAGGTTCCGGAACGGTCAAGACCGTTCCCTACAGATATTTTAGGCAATACCGCATAATTCTAAGTGCCGATACGGCGAGCGAGGTGCGG